>WNGR01001189.1_pt1 | contig 70694 bp, 92 predicted proteins | sample 5407581 | NCBI WGS metagenome assembly WNGR01 (sample SAMN13153383, study PRJNA577476) | soil metagenome | isolation source: 80 cm soil or saprolite under Garry oak tree replicate 2 | place: USA:California | collected 2016-06-15
GAGTCATAGATTTCTATCTGTCCCAAGTAGTCTTTCCTCGCGCGGCCAAGGAGTTCCCGTCTAAACTTTCTACGTCGGCCTGGGATCTGGTGGAAGACAAGTCAAATGTGACAACGGGTTTCAGCGGCACAAACGATAATCGCTATCTCTTGCCGACGTCAATAACTCAGAAGGATCCCGTCAACCAGCTGAGCACCAATGCGCTTGTCTTGCAGTACCTTCTCCAACCAGAGAACAACCACTATGAGTGTACCGAAGGTAACAACGGCGAACGCGAATCCGCGGAAGCTTTCTTGCAGCGACTGGTCAGACAAGGTCCCGAGATTCGAGTATTATTGGACGTCGGAGCACAAATGCTAGAGCTGCAGAACGAAGAGTTGGCGGAATACTGGCTCTCCCTTACGCCCCATATCTCAGCGGCTATCTTTTTCAACGAATCCGATAATCTCACCGTGCTCACCCGGGACGGAACAATCGAGCCATTCACCTCCTCTCCCTTTAATCGGCAGCTGGACAAGTGCATTGTATACCTTGATGACGCACATACACGAGGGACGGATCTGAAGCTCCCTCGTAGGACCCGCGCGGCGGTCACGCTTGGGCCGAAGGTCACTAAAGATAGGCTGCTACAAGGTGAGTTGTTACACAAACGAGAGGGAATATGCTAAGCGGATGTAGGGTGTATGCGGATGCGGCAGCTAGGGAAGGGGCAATCGGTGATGTTCTTTGCACCAGGAGAAGTCGACCGTCGCATTCGCGGTCTTAGTCCGAGAGGTCAGGAGTCCGAGAATGGCGTGCGCGTGATTGACATCCTCCGTTGGGCCATGCACGAGACTTGCGAAGATATTACTCACCACCTCCCGCACTGGGCACAGCAAGGGGTCGACCACCACCGGCGGTTTTTAGTCTACGAACAATACCGTTCCACCGGAGACCTAACAGTTTTGGAGAGTGCCTGGTTACAGCGCGAGTCAAGAACTCTAGAAGAAATGTACGATCCGATTTCGATGGCACAAGGCGCTGGGTTGTACCGGGAAATAAACGACATACCATCTCTGCGTGAACGGCTGGATCTTCTTGGAGTAACTCAGTTGACCGATGTTAGGATGGCAGAAGAGCAGGAGCGGGAGGTGAATCACGAGGTTGAGCAGGAGCGTCAGGTGGAGCGCCCTCCAAAGGTCGAACCAGCAGAACATAACATCCGCAACGACATCCTCACATTCGTTCGTACTGGAAATCTCCCTAGGCATTCGACGCACATCATTCCACTGCTCGCACCCACCGGGATCGATGAGGCCCTGGATTCGACGACAGAGTGGTCTCCATCTCCACTTGCGACGGTTGATTTTGCCACCACAACGAAATACCCCAGTACCGAGCGCCTGACAGACTATCTCCGCCCCGTCAATTGGGTCGTATCGAGCGGATTTGGGAAGAACACTGTCGCGATCGTCATTAGCCCATATGAGGCGAACCAGCTGCTCTGTGACATACGCTGCATATCTATGCACCGCAAGTCACTGCCTCCATGCGGTCCTTCTCGGACCTCACGTTCCACATCGTCCCAGAGTCTCCGGCGACAGCGTGGACAGCCCCCGCACACACCCGAACGGAGTTGAATCTGTTTGCTGGCCAGCTCTACTTCGACAGCAGAGAGGAGTACGAGAGGGTGTGTGTGTTATTTGCGCTACACATGGCACATTCGGATGCGATGCAGATCGAGGTTGATGGGTTTGTGCGTCCGGCGCATCGGACGGGCGAAAGCTCGCCGTTTCCCGTCAGCGTGATAGCTACGTTCAAGAGGTTGACGGGGTTGCGAAGGAAGGGAATGGGGTATGATAAGACGCACCTTGGTCGAGTTTTGGATGCTCGTTCCTTGAGCAGCGAGTTTAAATCGTAGGGTCGAGCCTGAGAACGTGGGAATCGCGAGAGTTGTCGCTTGTTCAATATTCAACGGTTACTGTAGAATGTACGAGTTCCTGTTTTCGAAAGACTCACAACATATTTGGTATTTGGTATTGGTACTAGAGAAGAGTTATGGCTTCGAGGAGTTTGAGTAAAGTGAAGAAGGCAGTGAACCAGAGCAGAAGGTTTCGGATACAGTAACGGTCGACTGTTTGCGAAGTGATGTACCCACCGCGGCATCAGATATCTCTGGGAGGCCTTCCACAGCATCTTCGTACTCAATTCGCGATGTTTTAGCATTCTGCACATTTTTACGACCCGTGAAGAATCTCCGCTCTGCGCAACAGACCGTGTCGTCCTTCTCGCCGCATCTATCCGTGCTGCGTCCGTTGGCCGGATAGAGAGCGAATTAGGACAATCGCCGACAGTGGAAATTCAGAATTGCATGTCACTCAGGCTGCAAACTCGCTATTTCCTTCCTAGATGGAATATCAGCGCATATCAGCAGTCCCAAACCCGCTTGAGCTCGCAAGACGGTTTCAGCTCCCCGAAGAAAAGTTGTCCAAAACAAGGATGTGGTGGCAGCAGAGTCGACCGATGATTGCCTCTGGACGCGGAGGTGCATAGAACGTCAAAACGATTACTCCTTTTAACGTTAACGGGTAGCAAGAGGAACGCACAGAATATATTGACGACGCACACACCCTAGAAAAGATCAGAAGGGACTTGCGCGGCATCACGCTTGAGCCGAAAAAGACCAAGAATGAAAAACCACTAGGTGGACGCCATGTATTCGAAGGAGCCAACAACTGATCCAGACCTGCAGTTGTGTGCCTGCAGCTGTGTGCGGAAAGGTTCACTCGGGGTCGGACATGCGTTGACGTCCTTCGCACTAGCAGAGGTCTATCGCTGCACCCACGACCTTATAATTGTGAAGACGTACGCATCTAACACAGAGGGAACAGCAAGGACCTGAATCCGTCAGCGATTCACGCATGCAAACAGCACACAGTTCAACTGGGGACATAGTGTAGACGTTCTCAGAGATGCCCGGATGTAAGCCGAGTGATGACCAGGGGAACAAACGTAAGTACAGGAACGGATTGAGCGTCAAGTAGAGCAGCCTGTGATGAGGGTCCAAAACATCACCCACGAGGACCTTTGTGAACACAGGGTAAACCCCAGTATTTAATCCTACCAGCATGGACAAGATATTGGATTCGAGGACAGAGTGGCCTCCGTCCCCACTCGGCGCGATACTGTACTAGGCTCTGCTACTACCAGTACAGTACGAATTCGGTTGGCATGTAACCTTTGTTTACCCGTATTTATGTGAGCGGACATTTGAAATTCAGAGCGGAGAGCAAAACCATTTCACACTGTGGGCATTTCACAATGTAATCCTATTCAGTTCCAAAAATCTGACCAATCAGATTTCGTGAAATGGCAAAAGCCTCGGCATGAACTGCCGGAGCTTCAGGATTGGTGGCCTGAACTGACATTCAAATTATTTAACCTCAGCCTATGACTGAAAACGAGCCCACGTATCGTTGGATCTTGATGTAGGCGAGATGGTGGCGGGAGGAATACCTAATGGAGTTATTAGAATCAGTGCAGTATTACGTCGGAGCGAGTGAGTGTATGCGCTCATGACGTCCTCGTCGCTGGTCGCTCCACAAGACATCACACTCCACCTTGAAACCCCTATTGCTGGATCCCTTCCCCACTCGATCTTAAATACAATGTCTTTTGTCAAACTCAGCATATTCGGCACTTCGTTCGAGGTTCATCTCCTCCTTTCCTCCTTTCTCGTCTCATTCCTCAATCTATCTCAGGTCACTACAAGATATGTCGATCTTCAACCCGTTGGCATGGGTCCGTCATTTCCTTCTCTTCCTCTCTCTCTCTGGTGCTTTCTTACCTCAATACAGGCGCATTCGGGCTGGTGTGGTACGCTTTCTCGTTTCCGGCTTGGCCGACTCTACATCAACGCATACATCGTGCAGCTCTGCGAAGGATCAACTCACAGGCGCATCCGTCGCCATAAAAAAGATCATGAAACCCTTCAGCACTCCTGTCCTGTCTAAGCGCACCTACCGCGAGCTTAAACTCCTCAAGCACATCCAACACGAAAACGTAAGTCTCTGCATCTCTACCCCCTCCTTCCCATTTCACCAAGCCCGTCCCGTCTTCTTACCAGATCATCAGCCTCAGCGATGTCTTCATCTCTCCCTTGGAGGATATGTACGTCGTTCTCCCCCCTCTCGCGACCATGTTTCGCTCTCATGCTTACCGCATCAATCTTATCAGCTATTTCGTGACTGAACTCCTCGGCACTGATCTTCACCGACTCCTTACGTCCCGACCATTAGAAAAGCAGTTTATTCAGTATTTTCTATACCAGATCTTGGTACGCCCACCTTGTCAATATCCATCCTACACGCCATCCTTATTTCTCCAACTCAGCGCGGGCTTAAGTATGTGCACTCAGCAGGTGTCGTCCATCGCGATCTCGTAAGAACCAACTTAACTCTCGCGTTCTCTCCCTCATTTTCCGCCTTAGAAACCGAGCAATATCCTCGTCAATGAAAACTGCGATCTGAAGGCGCGGACGCATCTTTTCTGGTACTCCGTGGCTGACAACTCTATAATTTAGATTTGTGATTTTGGTCTTGCCCGAATACAAGATCCGCAGATGACGGGCTACGTGTCGACTCGCTATTATCGGGCTCCCGAGATCATGCTCACGTGGCAAAAATACGACGTCGCAGTAGATATCTGGAGTACGGGGTGCATCTTTGCCGAGATGCTCGAGGGAAAGCCTCTCTTCCCTGGAAAGGACCGTACGTTTTCTTTTTTTTATCAAAAAAAAAAAATCCCGTATCTGAGTTGGTCATGTAGACGTGAACCAATTCTCGATCATCACTGAGTTGCTCGGCACCCCACCCGACGATGTAATTGAGACCATTTGCAGCGAAAACGTACGCAGACCCTCATGCCCTACGTTCGCTCACGTGCTAATCGGTGGTGTGGCTTAGACTCTCCGCTTTGTGCAGAGCCTGCCAAAGCGCCAGCGGGTGCCATTTAGCGAAAAGCTGCGGTGCAATGACGAGAGCGCGCTAGATCTGCTCGAAAAGATGCTCGTGTTCGATCCGCGCAAGCGAATCAACGCGACCGAGTGTCTCTCCCACGAGTATGTTTCACCGTACCACGACCCAACGGACGAGCCTGTTGCTGCAGAAAAGTTCGATTGGAGCTTCAACGACGCTGATCTTCCGGTCGATTCATGGAAAGTGATGATGTACGCGGAGATCCTCGGTACGTACCTTCTCTAAGTTACGTGGGTTACGTTCGTGTACCAATTTGTGGATCTTAAGAATTCCATGAAGTGACGACAGACCCAAATGCACCTAATGGCACCGTCCCAGAAGGCGCGCTTGCGGGTTCGGAAGACCGCTTCGTGACCGCCGTTGCCGATAACACTGCGGTTACCGCGGCGGGGACGGTGGCTCCAGCAACTACTACCACTAGTACTGCGACTACCACTACCTCTACGACCACCACTACTACCACTGCGACCACGGCTACCACAGCCTCGTCAGCAGCTCCATCAGCTACCGCAGTGGCTGCAACAGTAACCAAGTAGCAGTGTCACCGCGTGGCAATTAAGACAAGAAGAACAAGGGATATCCTGTACGTATGTAATTGCGCAATGTGATGTTTGTATGCTATACGGCTGGCAGGCACACGATACTGCCAATGCCTTCTTTCTTCCTTCTTCCTTTTCTTTTTTTTTTTCAGGACAATGGTTGACCTTTGGGGCCAGTGTAGAGAGTAGAGTGCTTGTGGGGTGCGTACGACTTACGATACACGGTTAATTGCATGTATAATAATCTCCGCCACGAGAGGTGGGTACACCGCGATGACGACGCGGGTATCGATTGTTGTACTGTAGCTTTGTTATGCAATACATGCGCATGACGGAATCAAATCAATCACTACACGATGCATACTACTGCCGCCTCCGCCTAGTGCACTGGCTACTATTCTCTTCTGATGGATGCACTGGCGCTGGCCCTGCCAAGCTGAGTGTACACCGGATCCCGGGCCGCATCGCAGGGTATGAAGCTTTGAGAGTACTTTGAGGCGGTGGTCATTCCTTACTTCTCGCTTTCTGTGGACACTGTGGCTGTCTGAGAACGGGGCCGGAAAACATAATAACAACGCGATTATGGCGCTTTGTTTTGCGGCTGGCGCTTAGACGTTGCAGCTACAAACTGACACCCTGGGGGCCACAAACTAGGTCCACATAAAAATCTGGGTAGGTGCTGTCTCGGGCACCGCTTCTCACTCCCAACCGCTATTGGACACCCAGCACAGGAGCAACTTGCGCCTATCCTGGAAACTATTCGCGAGCATTCAAGACTCCTCGATTGGCATTCGGCTCTCCTGAACCACAGTACAATCATGAACCGTTACAACGTCGGGAAGCTCGACGACCTACGTGATCTTCAGACCAACGTAAAGTGAGTGGTTGTGGACCTTTGGCTAGCGGCGACGCTCTTAGCCCTCGTTAAAGTTATAAATGACAATTCCACATCGACCCGGAGGATAGAAAACGCCCGACCTATCGCCGCCCGCAACCCACCCCTGTCCTGAAAAGTACAGCAATCGCTGCGAGCACCGAATCTTCTCCCCAGAGGGATGACTTCCCTCCCTCGGAGCGCTTACATGCCAGCACTTCCTCTAGCGTGTCATCGCGAGGCTGCACAGGTTCACCTAGCAGCACGTTGTAAGGACTACGTCCTCGCTGGGCTCGAAACGAGTTACTCTTTGATTACTAAGCTTGCTTTATATACCTCACGTGTCTATGAAAATAAACATCATGCTTTTACTTCTGCGTTAACGATTTCCGTCCGTGTCTGCGTCGAGCACGTCAGCCGACGCCAGCATTTGAACCTCGTCCTGCAAGCAACTCATCGTCACCGCCAACTCCCCCGCAGGTCACTGCAGATGGTCGCGGTGTGCCAACCACCAGGCGGGGTTTGCGGCGCGAACGTGCCCATGACGAGACACCAGATCCGATGTGGAACCCGTCGCGCGAAATCGACCTCTTCGAACCCGTTCCTGCTCCCGTGCCCCCGCCTCCATACGTCCCGCCACCAGCTTACACAAACGGGGAAGCCGCTCGCCGCTCTGAGACAAGGGATGGCCCATTTGCTGCACAGCCGAGCGAAAGGGTAGCTGGGAAGAAACGAAGGCGCGAGGACGACGCTTCTTTGCGCGGCGGCGGCGAAGTACCTGTCGACCCTTCTGATCCCGGTTCTGAATGTGAAGAGCCCGAGCGAAAACGCAAGAAGGATACGACAATTTCGACAGAACGCATACCCATTCCAGAAGGTTTCCTCAGACCGGCACGCTTGAACATCTTCGGGGAACCATCTTTTGAAGAACGTCGATGTGAGGTTGAGCAGATGAGATATCTGAAGTACCTCTTCCGGAGTGGCGCTACATAGCTTCCCTGAGGGGCATCGACATCGTTTGGTAGTTTTTTGTTTCGTTTTTTTTTTGGCCTGCGTCGGCATGGACCATTATCTCTTTTTACTACATAACGTCAATATTACTTATGGACTGGAGCTTTGTACGCAGTTCAGCGAGAATAGCAGCGCACTTGGTCCGCGCATGACTCTGAAAGGCAATATTGAGTACCCTTCTATTCCACTATCTGTGGGCCCGGGATGGTATTTAAGAAGCCCAAAAAGTAGTAGCCCACCGCGAGGGTCGAACTCGCAGCCTTCAGATTACTGGGGAGTAATCAACACCCGCCTAAGAGTCTGACGCTCTATCCGATTGAGCTAGGCGGGCACTGACCTTCAATTGTAATGTGGAAGCTATCATCTGTCTGCGGCTTGGCTGGCTGGTGTGATTGATTGAGACTGGCCCGGGAAGGACGGGCCGGTGGGCGACAGTGGCATGCTTGGAGTTTGAGTCTTGGACCTGCATCTGACAGACTGACATGGCATCAGGCGCAGAGACAACACAGAGGTCACGACGCCCGACTGCGTTTGAAGTGAGCTTCCCGAACGAGCTTAGCGGAGATGACGATGACGGAGAAGAAGAGGGAGAAGATGACGAGGACGCGGTTGATGAAGGGGATAATGTGCGACAGGGCAAACGCAAGTATGACTCTACTGCAGCATCTGACGGTCGTGTGCGTTTTGCTCTCGTCTTGCCTCCTTTCGGTGCCACTCACCCCGTGTGGGAAGTGTAGCCTGCGAAACGCCGCAACCATCACCCTCCACCAGGACTCGTAGAGGAAGATGAGGAGAGGGAAATGTATTACACCCCGCGCCCAGACGAGCTCCCCGAGTCGGCGCCGGACATTGCCTTCCTCCTCGGCGAGGACGACGCGCAAAGCCCGGTAGACGCGACCGGAGAAGAGGACGATAGAGGGGAGGGTGATAAAAAACCCGTACGCGTGCTGCACGACTGGTCCGTTTTTGACGCGCGCCCGCGCCCGAAGAAGCGCGGAGACCTCGCGCTCCCCATGCTCCCGCTCGACGCCCTCGACACACCCTCGTCCGGGTCTGCGCCGGAAGGCGCGGGCGTAGCGGCGCCACTGTTCGAGAACGACGAGGATGCCGGGCAGGAGGACGATGGCGATTACGACGATGAGGGCGAGGGGGAGGAGGAGGCGAAGGCGGTGTCAGTGCGCTTGAGGCTGGGTGCACTGCTGCGATACACGGTCGACTATACCAAGCTTGACGAGTACGCCCCCCTCTCCGTGTCTCCTGCACGTTGCTCATTGATGGCAGCCCAATATTCGTCGAGACCACCACGGCGTGGTACATCCTCGGAGTGCCCGCGCGTGAGTATCGCGCGTACTACGCGCCGTTCTTCCGCGCGCACAAGATCGCGCAGGCGCTCGTGTGTGCGCTCATCGGCGATGCACACATGTCGCTCGAGGCGTTTGTCAGCGAGCTCGAAGCAGGCGCCTGCACGGCGATGGCGCTGGGCAGCGGCGGCACGTGCACCCCGCGCGATTTGCAGGATGCCGTACGTTGCCTTACGCCACATAGTCTTGTCTTGACGCGTCTGCCTCTGCCCTGGTAAGATCCCCGCGATCCACGCGGCCCTTGACACGCTCGACGAGCCCACCTACCGCGCCCTGCGCGGTGCCCCGCTCCTTCAACTTATCCTCGACGTTCCCGGCTCGGGAAGGGGGGCCGCCTCTCTGCCCATGCGACGCGCGCACACGCGCCAGGGCCAGGGCCCGCGCGTGTCCTCGCACCGTGCGCCGTTCCGTCTCCTCGCACCGACCATGGGGAACCTTGACCTCGCCGTGCTGCGGCCCGAGAATCAGCGTCCGACGCACGTTACACCGCGCATCGCCGCGCTTGCCGCGGGCCTGTTCCGCGAGCAGCTCGTCGTTCTTGGTCGGCGGCCGTCAACAGCGCCGGTGACGCGGAGGCGTGCGGGGGAATTCGCAGGTACCAGTGGGGGAGGAAGGCGGGGCGGGAACGCCAAGGAAGAGCGGAGCAGCTTGCTGCGCGCGGTCGCGATGGCGCTATGTCCCGAGGGTACGCAGAGCGTCGAGGCGCCCGTGCGCTGGCGCGTGCATCTGCGCCAGCCGTTCATGCACCGCGTGGGGCTGGTGGACGTGCGTGGGCTGGTTCCGAAGGCGCTGTTCGAGGTGCGTGGGCGTATGTGCAATGCCCCGGATTGATTGGTGCGGACGCTCTTCGTGTGTTATAGGTCGGGGACGTCGTACTCGTGCCCATTGGCGAGGACGACACGAAGCGGGGGCATGCGCCCATTGCACTGCCGCTGACACCGGATGCCACGCCGCGCGACTCGCGACTCGCGGACTACTTCTGGTGCGTGAGCACCTTTCCTTTTCGTTTGTGTGTGACGAACCCGGACGGGGATGGGCGTGGGCAGGTTCGGTCGCATCGTGCACATCAATGGCCAGGACGAACGCGTGCACTTGCAATGGTTCGACTACGCGCCCAACACGTTCCTCGACGACATCGCTGACCCGCGCGAGTTGTTCCTCACGCCGCTCTGCGACACGCTGCCCCTCGTTACGGTCTGCGGCACCGTGCCCGTCGCAGACTTCTCCGCACGTGCCTCGGTTCCCGACGAGTATGACGGGTACTTCTTCCGTTTCGTGTACGACAAGACGGATGCGTCATTCGCAGAGCCGCTGCCCGCGCCGCCTCACACGGACCCGCCGTACAACTGCACTGTCTGTGCACGCCGCGAGGAGGAAGAGATCGAGGCGCATGGGCGCGTCGTGCGCCGCGCTGGCGGTGTCGTCGGCGTTGCTGTACACGGCACGACGTTCCACGTTGGCGACTTCGCACTCGTGCGCGCCGAGGAAGGCCCCTCGCGCATCGCGCAGCTCGTCGGCGTGTTCACGAGCGACCCGGTGTGGGTCAGGCTGCAGTTGCTTGGGCGCGTATCCGACCTTGCAGACCTGTTGCCCCCTGACGAGCTCCGCGACGAGGTACGCCTTCCCCCCTCTGCGTGCCTGCCTTTTCTGAGTGCTTGGCGTCTGCGCACGCTCGCAGCGCCATTTGTTCTTCACGGACGAGTTCGAGGAGGCGCCGGTCGAGCACCTGCTCGCTCAGTGCTACGTCCTGCACCACGACCTCATCTTTGACATGGACCTCTGGGCGACGCTCGGTCCCGCGCACTTCTACTACCGTTACCGCTTCGCGCTGCGCCGGCCCGCATCGTGGGACGAGCGCGTGCCGCTCGCAGAGGACGCAGGCGTCGGGTGCGAGACCTGTGCGTATGCGCTGCAGGCGCGCCTTGCGGAGGCCGTCTCGTTCGAGGAGGAAGCACAGGCGCGCAAGCTGCGTGTGCTCGACGTGTTTGCAGGCGCGGGCGCGATGAGCCTTGGCATGGAGAGCGCCACGAGCGGGATGAAGACGACGCATGCGATCGAGCTGGGGCCCAGTGCAGCGCGGACGTTCAGGTGCGCACCCTATCCCTTTTTTTGCGATTGCTTTTGAGATTTTTCATTTTGGTTGGGCAGACGCAACTCTCCGGGGACGATCGTGTATAATCAGTGCGCAAACGAGGTGCTGCGGTATGCAGTCAAGTCGCACCGCGGGTTGCTCGCGGACGACGACGTGCCGAAGGACATCTATGACAGTTCGCCACTGCCGGCGCCGCCACGGCCAGGCGACATCGACGTGATCGTGGCCGGCTTCCCCTGGTGCGTGTCGTGGGTCGTGCTGCCTGCGCCAACTGCACCCGCTGACGCGCAAGGGGACCACCACCTTGCCACGATCAGCCAGCCGCACTCGCAGCTGAACATGTTCCAGAAGGCAAACGACGTGAAGAGCAACCTCATCCTCAACCTCCTCTCTTGGGTCGACTTTCTCGAGCCCCCGTACTGCGTGTTTGAGAACGTGCGCGGGTTCTTAAGCTACAATCTCCGCGCGGTGCAGCTCGACGAGCACCGCACCGCCGGCGGGATCAGCATGGGCGGCCTCAAGTTCCTCGTGCAGGCCATGCTTGCGATGAAGTGCGTGCTTTTCCTCCTTTCCATCCCTCTGCCGCGACCGCAAACCCTGGCTGAGCATTCCTCGCATCGCCCTCCGCAGCTACCAAGTCCGCTTCTGCCTGCTGCAGGCCGCGCACTACGGCACACCGCAGACACGTGTGCGCTTCTTCCTCCTCGCGGCGCGGCGCGGACACCCCCTCCCCGCGGCGCCGCAGCCGACGCACGATTTCCCGCGGACGCACCGCCTCGAGGTCCGCTTCCCGAACGGGGACATCGCGCGCGCAGTGCATGCCGAGGCGGGCACTGCGCCCTTCCGCTTCGTGTCGATCGACGACGCCATCAGCGATCTGCCGCGTTTTGACTGGTGTGTCCTCTCTCTCTCTCTCTCTCTCTCTCTCTCTCTCTCTCTCTCTCTTTTCCCACCCCTTTCAGGCCACGGCCACATATTACACTTTTGCTGATTCGGTGACTTGGGTGGCCCGGCGGTCGGTCGGGATCCAGGACAAACCCGAGCTTGCGCCGCCTGTCCACGCAGAAGCGTGCTGAGGCGCGCGAGCGCGCGGCGCGTGTGCCGGCGCTGCGGTGCGACCAGGCGAAGAAGCACATCGGCTTCGAGGGTCCCGTCTCGGGCGCGGGGCTGCGCTACCACCATGCGCCGCGCACGTCGTTCCAGGCGTGGTGCCGCCGGCGGCGCACGGAGGACCTGCAGCATTTCACGCGGGCACTAAAACCCGCAACTGTCGAACGGTGAGCGAACCTGCCCGCCCTTACGTGGCATTTATCGTGTGGGGCGATTATAGCGTCGTCAACATTCCGCTGACCGCACGTGCGGACTATCGATGTGCGTGATCGTTTTACTCCCCCCTCCCCCGCATTGGTATGCACGCACTCGCTGAGTATGTATGTGCGGCGCGCGCTGCCTAGCGCTGGAGAAGGAGCACTGGGAATGGCAATTCTCAGACCCTGCCTCTGCAATCGCCAGGAAAGGCTTCCGACCAGGTACGAGGGCGCCAGGGGATCTGGCTCTTCCTCGGAGAACGAACGAGCACCGACCTTGCTTTTTTTTTCTTCTATTTTCTACCTTCAAGGACTCTACGGGCGACTGGATAAGGACTTCGTCTTCCAGACGACGGTGACGAACGTCGAGCCGACCGCCAAGCAGTCGCGCGTTTTGAATCCCTATGTACGCGAGCATGCCTTCTTTCCCACCTTCGGCCTGCCTGCCAATATTGTTATCTTCTGTTTCGCAGTGCCATCGCATGGTCACCGTCCGTGAACTCGCGCGCTCGCAAGGTTTTCCAGACTCGTTTGTCTTCCATTCGATCAACGATGACGTCGTGACGGTGCGCCGAACTCCCTTCTGTCGGCCTTGACATTTATTTATACCCCTATATTAGATGCACAGGCAAATCGGAAACGCGGTTCCTTGGCCCGTTTCTGCTGCGATTGGACGTGAGCTGCGCGAGGCGCGGCTGAAAAAATGGCGCAGGGATCGGCAGGATGCTATGGTCGTTGAATAACTTGGTCAAGCTGCACTATTTCTTCCCATGAATGAGGACTTTTGGATTGGATGTCATATACCCATTACCTGACACACACACATACACACACGTCTCTCACTGTTGTGGAGAATTCATAATATACATCATTCAGCTTGCTCTTATTATACTAGGCGACGGCCTCGGTGTCCTCTTCAATGTCCACCAGCTCCCTGCCCTCTTCCACCATCTCGCCCTTTGCGCACCCGACGGCCCTGACCACCCCGCCCGCCGGTGCGCGCAGCACCGTCTCCGTCTTCATGCTCTCGAGCACGACGACCGCCTGACCCTTCTCCACACGCTGGCCAACCTCAACGCGCACCTCGACGACGAGACTCGGCATCGGCGCGCGCAGCGCGCCCCGCGCCGCCGTGTGCGCGTCCGCACTCATCTCCTCGGCCCACGCAGGCGCGCGCCGCAGCATCGTCGTGGCGTGCGACCCGCTGAAGATGTGCAGCCGCTCGGCACCGGCGGCGCCGTGGGGCTGCGGGACGATCGTTGCGCGCGTCAAGGCACCTGCGAGCGTCGCGGACAGCGCGGTCGGGCTGGCGAGCTCGGCCGATACGCCGCGGAACTTCACCGGCGTGTCGTTCGTGCTTGTGGGCTGCACGGTGATGTCATATACTATACTGCTACCGCTGGTGTTCGGGCGCGTGGAGATGTGGACGGAGATGGCGGTGCCGGTCTCGGTTTCGAGAGCTATGGTACGCGTATGGACGTCGCCGCCGAATCGGCGCGCAGTTAGGCGCACCCATGGTGTCGCGTGGGGTGTTGTGGGTGGCTGGTCGCGCAGGGCCAAGAAGAGGGCAGCTTGGGCCAAGAGCTCAGCGGGGGGTTCGGCGAGAGGCGGGAGCAGTTTGTCGTGGTGCCTCTGGGGGGGTGTTTATCAGAACAACTCTCATCACAACTGCAATGGGGAGAAAGACAATACCGGGATAAAGCCCGTTTCCACCTCGGCTGCAATGAAGGCGGGGTGACCCGCCAGCGCGCGAAGGAATGCGATGTTCGTCGACACGCCGACAACCTGATACTCTTCTAGCGCGACGCGAAGCGCCCGAAGTGCCTCCATGCGGTCTGCAGCGTGCACGACGAGTTTTGCAATCATCGGGTCGTAAAATACCCCGATTTGAGCGCCTGTACCGAAGCCCTGTTCAACACGCACTGAGGGTGTAGCGGACACCGTCGATGCTGGCGGAGCAAAAACATGTGTTGGGACCGGGGTCGAGAGATGGACCAGGCGACCTGAATCAGGTAGGAAGTCGTTGCGCGGGTTCTCTGCGTAGATGCGCGCCTCAAAGGCGTGGCCAACCATAGGAATCTCGGATTGAGTAAGCGGTAACGAATTACCAGCAGCAACCTGACCAACCGAACGTGAGCTCAAGTAACGAGCTGCGACCGCTGTGCGTACCTCAAGCTGCCATTCTACGAGGTCAAGGCCCGTAATCATCTCCGTGACCGGGTGCTCAACCTGCAATCGCGTGTTCCTGCAAGACGGGTGCTCAGCCCCGACAAAATTGCCTCCAGAACATGTCCATACATCTCCATAAAATAGAACCTGTCCGTATCTTTATCAAAGATGAATTCAACGGTGCCAGCACCAACATAATTGACAGCTTTTGCCGCGGCAACTGCCTTGGCACCAAGATCTGCGCGCAACTCAGGTGATAATCCCGGTGCTGGTGCTTCCTCGATGATCTTCTGATTCCGCCTCTGCACAGAGCAGTCGCGCTCCCAGAGAGATACTGTGCTTCCTACGATGTCGGAAAATACCTGGACCTCGACATGCCTTGGTCGCTCGATGAACTTTTCCACCAGGACAGTAGCATTCCCAAACCCCTTAAGCGCTTCACGCTGCGCGGATTCTAGCGCATCAAAAAAGGCAGAAGCACTGTGGACTGTGCGCATGCCTTTACCACCACCACCATGGACAGCCTTGATGAGAACGGGAAAACCTTGACAGACGAGCGAAATGAGGCCGTTTCGAAGTAGATAGAAGACGCATTAAGCACCTATTTTTTCCGCCTCTGAGAGAAGGTGTTGTGGGTCTTGATTGGCGCCATGGTATCCGGGAACACATGGCACGCCGGCGTCTACAAAGTCAATAATCGTAGATGGAGTCTAATAATCAGCCGCTTGGGTTGCACAATAGGACAAGACACCATACTTGTCATGATAGTCTTGGATTCGCTGAGAAAGAAATAAGCTTACATTCCGGGTAAGATGAAACGCGCATCTCACCTCTTGGATCCCATACTGATGATTGCACTTGCAGGAGGGCCAATGAAAGTGATGCCTTCCTTGGCAAGTTGTTCCGCAAAATTTGCATTCTCGCTGAGAAAGCCATACCTAAAATGTGGGTCATTAATAGTCAAGGGACAACAGCAAGTCAATGAACTCAACCCAGGATGTACCGCCTGCAGAGGAAATGAGTACATGCACTATGTTCAATCATGGTAGATAGTGTATACGCACCTGTGCACCACTCCGATGGCACACCTCGATGATCTTGTCTATCCTTAGCTGCGAGAGTTGTCCATAGACGCAAAGCGACAAGTTTGTTTCACACTCACGTAGCTCTCAGAGGATGGAGCAGGGCCTATACAGAAAGCTTCGTCTGCCTGAAAACACAGTCAGTCGTCTGACCGTCGCAATGGATTATCAATACCTCACCATCTTCACATGAAGGGAATCTGCGTCGACTTCGCTGTATACAGCCACGGTGCGAATGCCGAGTTTTTTCGCGGTGCGAATGACACGACACGCAATTTCCCCTCTAGAACCCAATAAGAACAAGTCACGCCGGGATAGTTCCTTCTCACCTATTCGCTATGAGTATCTTGTCGAAATGAGGTTTTCGAACGAGAAATGACTCTGTGTATGCGCTTAATCAATCGTCTGCACCTGTCGGAGAGCTCTATGTATGCACCTGAAAGTGTGGCGAACCCACGCACTCCAAATATTGGTCTCACATTCTTCTGCTCTGAACGCGATGACAAAGTCCGCGCCGCCCTGAAGACTAAGTGGGAAGTGGTTGCTGGTAACCGTAGGCGATTAGAGCGCTGCACCACGCGAGAGATGATACGTGTGTTAGCAGTCGCAGTATTTCGCGAGGGAATCATAGGTTTGGGGGATAAGGGATTGGACTATATGGTCCGTCCGCTGGTTAAGTACTCGGTCTAGCTATAAGCTCCGGGTCCGGAGATGTCCTCGGTCAGGTGATCGAGTTGCCAAGCTTAAGCTCGTGAGAACCCGGTTTCCCGGGCGGGTGATTGTATTGGCCGATATGGCCGAGTATTGGCTGTGTCATCTCTCCTGCACTGGGGATCATCCCATCATGTTCTTCTTCAACTGAGCGGGTCCATATACCCTAGTCCTGACACCACCGCTCATTGTGACATGCGTTCCGCAACTCGAGTTGACTCGTTCGACCAATACTTTAACATCAATGAGTAGCTATTTTCCACTGTTTCTGTCTACTCCCAGGTTACTTACTACTTCTTTCGCTCAGACCATGGCAGTTCACTGGTATCATTCTCTCTGTTCACAGCCCATTTCTATGTCTCACCTTCACGACTAGTCCTTCGGTCCCAGAACATGGGCATGCTACGCCCAGAGAGGTCCTGGCGGCCCATCATCACCTTGGAAGTCGACGGTCAGCATAAGCACGAAGTCATACTCGGCGTCGACGGCCAGAACCCAAATCAGAGAGACATAATGCTTCTGTATGTTTCACCCTCGGGTCCCTGGTTGGTGATCTGACGTCCTACAGTCACCGCGCGCACCATCAAACGCAAATCAAGCTAGACGTTTGGCACAAGTCTCAGAGTAAAGCTAAAAGTCGGAAGCGTCGCCACCTCATGGCGTCCGCCTCGATGGCCCTCGGCGATGCCATAAAGAAGCAGGGTACAGAACCATGTGCGCCTTCGCTTGCTCCTCTGCACGTGCTATGCTTATCCAACCTTCAGATGTGGAGCTTCGCCTATCCGGCATCCCCGCTGCACGAAGAAAATCTGTAGCACAAAAACACCAACTCTGCGCCTCTCTCCTCATTCGCTTACGACCGCCACAGTCGGCCATGTCATCCCCGATCGAACACGACCACGACTCGGACCATCTCTCGTTAGCTAGCTCGGGTGAGTGTAGACCGTATCTTCCGAAGTCAAACTCTCACGGTCACATCACTAGGGGACAAGGATCCTTCTGATACCTTGGTTACACCCACAACAGAAGAGTGCGAAGACCCATCGTCATGGTCAAGCACCATCTCTGAAGAACCGCCCCCTGGTCTCCGACGACGCAAGAAAGTCAAAGGTTACTGTATCAACTCTGAGGAAGAGCGCTCCGGCGAATCCGATTACCCCTTCAGCGGCAGTGAGGCAGAAGATACCAAAGCCTGTGACACTTGGGAATCGCCAATACCCTGCGACGAATCTTCGAATACATACCCCGATTCCTTCGAAATCCACACAAATACCAACGCGCTTTCAACGATATCCATCATCTTACCCTCCCTACTTCCGACAAGCTATGTCTCTGACAATATTTCTGTTACGTCTGGCATGTCGTATGCATCAAGCACATTTGACACATTAACGTACCACCGGGAGCTACGTGAAGCACAGCTCGACTCGGACTTTGACCGGGTCCTCATCAAGCTGGTCCATGAGTGGTATTATACGGGCGCATCAGTAAGCACGACCGTTTTTTGTCCTCCCCGTGAGATGCAGGAGCTTATTTGCTATCCCAGTTACTTTCCATCGTTGCGCGAGTATTTTTTTCCAAGTAGTGTTTTCTGCAGCGTAAACTGACGTTACTACTACATAGCGTCGACACGACTGTGTTCGGCTTCTCACCCGACAACCTCTTCAACGTCGACAGCATCGCCAAACGCGGGCTGATCATCTCGAGCGTGGCCGCCGCAATCGGGCTCTTCGTCGACGTCTGGTTCATATTCGCCTACTCTGGCGCCGACGTGCGCAAATTCCAGGTGAGCCTCCTCCGTCTGAGCCAAAGAAGGAAAACTCTGACCACACCCCGGCCCAGTCTCTCGCGCTGGACATCTACGGCTCGTACTTCTTCTTCGCGCTCTCCTCGCGCCTGCCCCTCGTTGCGCTCTTCGTCGCAGTCCTCGCGCTCGTCACCTTCCTCGGCGCCGTCGCATGGACCGCGTGGCCTGCAGCCGTGCTCGTCATGTGCATACTCGCGGGGCTCCTCGTCAGCCTCCAGTTCATCGTGTACGGCTGCCACCGCCTTGCCCTCGGTCTCGCGTGGATGCTGCGCGGTGCCTGGCTCGGCGCGCTCTACGTTTCGCGCCGCATGCGCGCGTTCTTTGTACGCACCGCCGCTGCGCAGGGAGAACAGCAGGTGGACCTGCCCACCGTGCCAGTGCGACAGGTCGTCGCGCCCCCTACGTCCGCGCATGCTCCTGGACGCGCGAGGAACACTGTATGAAAAGTTGGTAGACGCGAATGCGCAGATAGACGGACATTGAGGGCTCCCGCAAATCTTTAATACTATGTATCATATGTATCTAGCTAACTTATTGCGGGTGGGCACCCCATTTCTTGCGTGCTTGTTTGTTCACCCACCTGTACGATTACAAAGATATGCAATTTGTTTACGTAAAGACCGAGGGTGCCGCATGTTTTTTTTCGATTGGGCAGTCAGGCCGATCAGGAGGGGCTCTGGGCTCGCGACGCCAACACGCTCGACCATGACGATGCGCCCAATACCTCGGCCCGACTCTAAGCACGACCAGTACGGTCACCGCGACCCAGACCCAATCAAAGACCTCGTACGTGTGCCGCGCACCACGCAGGAACGCGACCACCGCGGGCGGCAGCAAACACCAGCGCGCCGAGACCAGCTCCAGCCTTTTTTCGCATCAGCACTGAGAGAAAAAAAGGGAAAGGTGAAGGGGGGGGCTGCTCACCGGTCTCGCAGTAGGAGCGCATCGCGCGTCCACGACGCAAAGTCTACGAGAACGAGATACGGCGCGACTGACCAGACGCTATGGTCGCCCCCATCACCGGCGGCAATAGCGGCGCTCAGCCCCGCAGTAGCGAGCGTGCGCGCCCAGACCGCGAGCACGGGCGCTGCGAGCGGCAGGAGCCACGTCAGGAGCAGCAGCGCGTGCTCTGCGTCGCTGTGCGGTTGTGGGACGGGTGGCGTCCGCGGGGCGGCTGTTGGGGGGTAGCGGATTGCCGGCCTGCGACCGGGGGTAAGGGAGGGCGAGCGTGGGTGCACTGGGGGTGGGGTTGGCGCGTCGCCGGGTACCGGCGGAAGGTGCGTTGCGCAGGTCACGAGGTGGATGGTCCAGCAGCCGAGGAAGGCGACTTGCCAGGGGACGACGAGGGCAACGAGTAGAAGGACGAGGAGCATCGACAGGATGGTGTTTCGGGTGATGCCGGCATCGGCTTTCCTTCTGTTGAGAGGGGGATTTTTTCAGTTTCGAGAGAAAGATGGTTCGGTTTGGGTTACCTTGCGAGGACGCGCCCGGCTTTGTGGATGGGCCACATGACAGCGCAGAGCACCCACCAGCTGACGGTGACTAAACCCGTCGCGATCAAAAGAACAAGGGGAGTCAGCGGCGCAAAAACGACCTCGCCCCCGTTCCCAAGGACGTAGTCCTTGGATAGGGGAAGGAGGGATATGACGAGCGTAGCTCCCAAAAGCCGAGGTAAAGTCTCGCGTGTGAAGATGGAGAGCGATTCTGACACGCTAGGCATCGGAGCTTCCTATATGCGTCAGTGGGGGGCAGGGCGAAAAACGACGGCGGTCCTACCTCCACGCTCGTATTCGCCAAGAGCGCCGAATAATAGCCACGCGACGACACCCACTGCCCAGCCAGGGACAGCGGTCCAGTACCGAGCGCCAGCACGACCGAGAGAACCCCGCCAGTCCACACGCAAGTGCAGAGATGCGACTTTGCAATCTGGCGACGCGTACAAGGTAAGGTTAAGGCCGCGGGTGTGCGGATGGGACGTGAACGGCGCGCCGGTGTGGGTGTGTAGGAGTAATGGCCGCGCGTGCGTCAGAGGGTAGAAATGAGCCTCTGAGGGCGACGTGTGCTCGAGAAGTGGTGGAAGAAGCGGTTCTGTGTGACATGAGCAGCGGACACAGCAGGAATCCAACGGTTATACGCACTATTACACCCCTGATCAGACGCGTACGTTGCACCGACGCGGTATACCACCAAAGCGTTCGAAAGCAAAGACGGGAGTCGAATATCGGAGAGCACGTTATTTGGGTTGACCGGGACGGTCACACCCTTGTAGAGCAGGTCTAGGTATGAGATTCATCGGCACCAGAATGATAGCATAAAATTGAGTACGCACTGTGAACGCTGAATTTCGTCACTGTGGGCTCATCTTCTACAAAGTCACCAAATATCCATCCACGCTCCTCGTTTGTGGAATACGCTACAGCGACCCAACGATGTTCACCACCGTTACGCCCTGGCAAGGCCGCTTCAAAGACAACAATACCCTCCGACTCGTCAACACCTTCATGGGGGACAGGGAACGGTTTCTCGGGAGAGGGGTTGGGGATTAGCTTCAGGGTCGAGGGATGCAATGCTTCACAGGCAGGAGATGAAGAGTATGCGTCATCGGTCATAGATAAGCATAGATGGAAAGATACAGATAGCGAGGAAGTATGGTAGGGTCCCATGGAAAGAACCGAGCCTTCTGATACATAAGCCACGAACTTCGTCGGTGAACCTGTCTCCGGGACTGGCGCAAGGTACATAGCCCCTGGCTCGCGCAAAGCCCGCAGGACGACGGGCCCTGGAGGGAGGACGGTGTAGCTGGCCTGATTCAAATGAAGCGGTGCGGGGTATCCTAGCGCAAGCAGGGGTAAGCGCCCGTCGCGCAGCCAGCGATCTAAGATGGCACCGCGCTCTGCGGAGGTGGAAGCAGCACCTAGCTCGAGCGCAGCCCGAGCGACGCGCCAGCGCACCTGATGGCACCAGACCACAACCTGGTGGCCGACGCCTGTCCAGCACCCTTCGAGAGCACTGCTGAAGACGGTCCGTCGATACACGCCCACATCGGCGGCCTCTGGTAGGATACACGACTCGGATGGGACCATGAGGTCGGTCGCGCCTCCGCACAGCGACAGGATGGGCGTGTTGGCAGCTGCAAGCGCAGCCCGGTTGTTGTTGTAGATGGCAGCGATACGGCGGTCGAAGCGCGCAGGAGGGAGTTGGTGAGGAGTCGACATGGTAATGACAGCAGAGATGTTCGGGGAGGGTAGGAGAGATGTTGCAACGACGCCTCCCATGGAATGGCCCATGAGGATGATGGGTGTGCCTGTCGGGTAAAGCGAGAGGATGTAGGATATGGCGCTGGACGCGTAGGCTGTCTCGACGTCCAGAGTTGGCCCGTGGAACGCGGAGAGGTCTTCATTGTAATCGACTAATGGCAACTCAGCCTAGCGGCGGCCAACAGAGACGAGGGGACGCACCAGCGAAGAAGTCGAGCGGTTGAACGGCGCGTGAGATGAACTCGGGCGAGGAGGTGTACGGGGACGAATAGTATTGTCGTGCGGCCGACGATGCTATCGAACGGATCTGGTGGGCCGACCCAGCATTGCCCGGGATGAAAAGGACTGGGACTCCCCGAGACTACTTGGTTCGTAAGGATACGGGAGAGGATATTAGGCAAGACGCACCTGGTTATCCTCCCACCCAACCTCCCTGTAGAGCAAAAGAGAGTACCGCTTGGCGAGGGGCGTCCAAGATGTGTCGAACTGGGACTGGACGAGGTAAGATGGAGACATGTAGGACATACGACATCCCTGCGGAGACAATGTGATGGCAGAGTCGGACGCCGCGCGGTATACAAGACCAACAGATGCGATAGAAAACAGTGCCACGAAGATGGATGACTTTCTGGCCATTGCCGTGGCCAGAGCGCGGCGAGCTGTCAAGGAGGTCGTGGCGCAACTTGAGCTTCATCACCAACCCACTCCCCAAACGAACCGCCTTCTTGGCCCTCGCTGGCGCTAGTATAGGATTGCAGTCTCTCACCTCATACCGGTAGCAAAACTATTGTACCGGTCGCCTGATACGACCGAATGTAAGCGCAGAGTCAGACATCCCATCGTTATAATTACTACTGTAACTCAGGGTGCTCTGCTCAAATGCTTCCCTCAGGGGGGCTCATGACCGGGATTTTGCATTGAAATGGGCATAACTAACAAATATTGAACAGCAGGAACGCCAGCTCTCCCCGGGATGAGGACAATGTCAATGTATGCGGCTCGACTACGTCTCAGGCAAGATGTATCACGAGGCATCATTAGACCAAGAGACTCCATCGAACTCACACGTATTTCAGGGGGGGCATAGCGTGCTGACGTGGAGAATGGCTAGTGGGGACGACATAGCATCTCGTTGAAGGTCCAACCCGCTAGGGGCAACCCCACAGACAGACACCCCGAGGCGACACCGACGCGCCTATCGGTTACGATACAGTAAGCGACGATCTTGATGTTCGTTTATTTCCCCCGATCAAAAAGATCCAAGGAAAGACGCAGGCCAATCCGCGAGCAGGCGGTAATTCACCCAACCTTTTCTCGAACAGCTTTGAATATCGTAGAGACGTGTATAAACACACCACCTTGAGTGCATTACTGTACTGTACCATACCGTACCATACACGACGCTGGGATTGAAGCGCTGAAGGCTTGTCGCTGCTTGATGTCCGCATATAACGCGCATGCGCAGAACTATGCGCAGTCTCAGACTCTCGGACGCGTCAGCCCAGCCGTGGTGCACATGTGCCTCAGCCTCAGCCTCAGCCTCAGCCCGCAGGCAAACTTTTTCTCAACACCGTCATCAAAGGATTACACCAAGTCTTTGATCAACCCGCATTTACTCGAGAATAAAAGGCTGGGAAAGTCCTTCAGAGCAACTGTAACAGTAGCCGTTAATCTTCGCGTCTACCCTCTTCCACCGTCACCCACACGCTTTCGTCCTCATGGCAAACAACGACAATAAGAAGTCCTTCAACGCAAGGTCTGACCCTATATCGACAACGGAAGGAGTGGGATCGATTCCCCCATCCACGTTCTATGGTAACCAGCCTCAGAGCCAGCGCCCGCCACCCTTGCCCAACCGCCCCGCAGCCCCTGCCCTAGGATCGGCATCCACGGGACATTATACAATACAAGCACCAGAAAAGTCGCCCTTTCGCGAGCCAGAGCTTGTTCCAGACGATTCGGACCAGCCTGCGCCGGAGGACTACTCGACCGATCAAGGTGGTCGCCCATTCGTATTCAACACGCCACCCCGAGAGGAGGGCTGGGGAGGAGGCATACAAGAAGGGCCGTGGCCAGCCCAGGGTGGGCATTTTTATGGGAATACGTCGAGCGACCCTTTCGCTCAGACCGACCGCTGGGTCGCTAGCGCTCCCCCGCCGACCTGGGGTACGTTCGAGGATAGCTGGGCCACCGGGTCTGCGCGGCGTTCGGTACCCATCGATGGGCGTAACGACATTGAAGAGTCGCGCTGGTGGGATGCGCAGGTCCGCGCGGCCTACGCCCGCCCCGGCCATGGCATCCTGCCTCCCATACTCGCAGACCGACTGCACAATTCCGAGCACACGCTCTTCTCTCTCACTGTGACGCCTCCAGAGCTCAAACCTTCGCCCGCTTTCGCTCCCGCCCCCGCGCAGCCACAACCCACGCAATCCGAGTCGCCGAAGCAGCACAGATCCTCGGATAGTGGGTCCTCCTTGCACGGCGGCACGTCCGCGCACGCTTCGGCGCATGCGCCTTCTACCTGTTTCCCCACCGCCGAGGAGGTCCGCACGGCCGTCCCGCACCCGAACGCATACTACTGCCGGAAGCACAACGGCTGGGTGCTCCTCATTTGGAAATCATCTTCTGTGAACCCACCCCTCGCACGTTCGTTCAACGGCACCCTCCCGGACCAGTCCCGCCGCCGGTCGACCAACTCGTGCGTCAGCGACGGCGAACAGCCGATGGGCCCGACCAACGTCACGCACCACTTCCACGCTTACGAGCGCGCCGTCGACGCGCGCCGCCTCACGCACCCGTTCAATGCGAGCGAGTGGGAGCACGAAGAACGGTCCAAGCTCCGCCATCGCAAGATGACTCTGCGAGGCTCCGACCCGACTACAGCGACGACTGAGCTGGAGCAAGCGGTGGACGATGCTCGCATGGAAGTCGAAAGCGAGGATGGCGAGGGCGATCTGTTGGATCTGTACGTCTGTTGCCAGTGCTCGTTCTACGTGATCGCGTCGGACGTCATCCCTGGTGTCATACCGGTGAAGCTACTCGAAGACCTGGTCAAGAACCGAGTGGACAACCCGCCGCCGGATAAGACTGGGGAGCTGGCGGCGCTGATAACTCTCGAGACGATCTTAACGTAAGCTTTTTTTGTTCGGTTGGTGATTATATCGCATTAACTCATACCCGTTTTTCGCAGGATCATAGAAAACAGGGTCTGGAAAGGCGAAACGAGGACTCTTCCCGTGTCAAGAAAGACATTCCAGACCAAACTTGGATGGAGTGACACGCTGTGAGACCTTGTGCCCCTCCCCCTGCTCTTTTTCTGAGAGAACTTGCGTTTGCATTCAGCTCCCGCATATTTGGGTGTTTGGGCTTTGAAACTAGGCAATTCTCCGAGCCTGTGCCGGATGTGGTGCTTAGTCCGCCTCATATAGACTCCACGCCTGCAGGTAGGCTCGCGCGCAACAAGTTACTTCGCGCGTGGGTGGAACTAGAAGCCTGGGTAGCCGATTATTCAAAGAGGTTGGGTAGGTCGAAGGTCTGTGCAGTCGGCGCAGGACGGTAGCTGACTCGGGCTATTGTACATATCGCAGCTCCCGCACTCAAGGCATACGCGAGTCCCCATAAGCTCTGGGTCAAAATAGACAGTGCTCGGGAAGAGTACCAGCGTGCGATCGGAGCTCATCCAGACCAAAGTAAGGCCCATCTGTCCTGGGAGACGATGCACACCCTAACTTCAGTTTTGCAGTCGCTCGGGGTCAGCTCCCGCAGATACTAAGTGAATATGACAGAATCGACGAATCCGTAATGCATCTCGGCTTGACAAAGTCAACGTATTCTCCAGGTTTCTCCCAACAGACCTTCGTTCATTGGCTTTTATTTCTAACGTCGAGTTCGCAGAACTGCTCGCATTTGCTTACTTTGCGCAGGTTCGCTGTGACCCCGCACAGACGATCGAGTACTTCTCATCGTTCTACACTGTCTGCCAAATGGTCACCACCCTGACCGACGAGCCCGCACAAATGCCGCTCCAATCGTTCGTCTTTGACGAGCGCGAGCGGGGCAGGTTCACGCGCGAAGATTTCCTGGAGGCACCCGCCACTCTCGGCTTTGGCCCGCACGGAACGCTCGGTGTCGACTACGACTACGACGTGCCGGACGACTTTGTTGAGAATGCATGGAGGGAGGCCGTGCGGCGTGCCTGGCGTGAAGGCGCCGGCGCTGCCGGAGGCGACGGGCTGCGGCTGGGGTTGGCGAATGACGCGTTCCGGCGGGTCGCGGAGGTGCGCGGGAGCGAGGCGCTGTGGAAGAAGTGGGAACAGGCGAAGGACGGCGGGATGACGCCCGAGCGCGCATACGCGACGCTCGAGGTGCCAGCGGAGATCGACGACGGGATGCTCATCACCGTCTTTTCTATGCGGGTACGCTTTTCGTTCCGTCCGCCGCGGCGCGGCGTGAAGAGGCCGTTGGAGTGTTGCTAACGTACGGTTGTTACTCGTCGGATAGGTCGAGGATCAACCAAATCAGGTGGACAGGATGCGCGAGGCGGTCGCGGTGATCGCCGAGATGAGGTATAGCGACCGCTTGCGCAAGTTCCTCGAGACGGGGAGCGATCGTATGTCGGCCTTTCTCCGCCGCGCTCGAAAGGGGCACTTACATCGGGCTCTAGCTGGAGAGACGGTCCCTGCTACGCGTCAAGATTGGCCAAGAGGTCTCAATCAGCTCGGAAACACCTGTTACTTGAACTCGCTCCTACAGGTTTGCCTTGCTCGTTCTCGCATATACTCCGTTTGTTAATACTGGCGCACCCCAGTACTTCTATACTATCAAGGACCTCCGAGATGCCGTTGCGCATCTGCTAAACTCGACTAGGAAAACTGTGGACGAAGACAAGCTCACGGACGACGACTTGAAGCGACACCGTGTCGGCGGGCGCCTAGTAACGCGCAAAGAGATCCTGCGCTCAAAGAAGTGTTCGTATCATTCCCTCACCTACTCCGTTCGTTGATTTACTCGCCCGTAGTCGTCAGCGAGCTCGCAGAGCTTTTCTGGCACCTCGAGCATGCCGACCTCGCATCGGTGACTCCGACGATGGAGCTGGCGAAGCTCGCGCTCGTCACATCAAAGGACGAGGAAGACGACATCGAGCAGACGGCGACGGATTCGTCGAACGACACGGACGCCACGCTCGTAGAAGACGCGCCGGCCCCCCGCGCCGGTCCCGTCGCAGGTGCGGGGACGAGGACGGGCACGGGATCTCCGGTAGGTTCTCCAGGCGCATCGTCATCGTCTGTGCTTGGCAAACGCGCGCGGGATAAGGAGGCTGACGTCGGATCCCGGATGTCCGTTGACTCTGTCACGGACAAGGACAACTTTGTGATTATCTCGAAGAGCGCCGACGCGGGCCCGTCGGGCTTGGGCTTAGGCGTGAGCGCGAGCGCCGGCGCAGCTACGGATGTTGAGATGAAGGATGCTGAAGCGCCGGCCCAGTCAGGTGCGAAACCACCGTTGCCGTCCAGGAAGACGTCGGATTCTGTCATGATGTTCGGTGCGCTGACCACCTCTCTTTTATTTTCTTCTGGCCAGTCGGGGCTTAAGCTGACGGATCATGTCTCGCAGGACGACAGCACGACGTCTCGGAGTGCATGGACAATTGCGTCTTCCAGATCGAGACTGCCTTGCTAAAGTTTGACGGGATGGACGAGTCAGAGGATGGCAAGTCGAGCGTGGTAAAGCGGTGCGTGACCTCCCTCTTCGAGCTCGGAATAGCGATCTAATCCCCATGCGAACCCACTTCAGTTTGTTTTATGGGACCCTCCGGCAGCGGTTGATCGCGCCCACACCCGAAGGCGGTCGAGTGGGCTCAACTCACGATTCCGAAAACGTGTTTTCCATACTTCCCGTCAGCGTGTCCGACGAAGGATACGACATCTACGACGGCCTCAGCAGCTATTTCCATTCGACGGCGCAGCTGGATTCGAAGACGGTCTCGATGGAGGTCACCCTCGTCGACCTTCCGCCTGTGCTGCAGATTCAGCTTCAGGTGCGTTCGCGCTAGCTTTTCCACGCGGACATTCAATTGTGATTGTCTTTGACAGAGAGTGCAATGGGACCGCGAGACTGGACAATCATGGAAGTCTCAAGCGTACGTGAAGTTCGGAGAGACGATTTGCATGGATCGCTTCTTGGACAGCGCCAACCCCGACAAGAAGGCGCGCTCGAAAGCCATCCTGTCAGAATTGAGCAAGTGTCACGATCGGATTCATCTACTCAAAACGGGACAGGTGCGTGTGTGTGTGGTGCTGATCATTATCATCTCTCAAAGGCGCACCAATCCATCCATCCGCTAACATTTACACTAGCATGCACCGTTCACGTCAGCTCTCAGCAATACCCATGATATCCTCAAGGGCTTACAAGAGACGATGCTCCTACCGGAGCTCGACGACCAGCTGCTGTCCGACCTGAGCGCCGAGAGGGATTACGTCAGCGACGAGCTCGACATGCTGCGTGCGAGCGCGGCGAGCTGGAAGCAGGAACTCGAGGACATCTGGCGGGAGGAGCACGAAGCCGTTTATGAACTCACGTCCGTGTTCATCCACCGCGGCTCGACGCCGCAGTGGGGTCACTACTTTTTCTACTCTCGGCATCTGCCCGAGAACCCGGATTCGTGGTTCAAGTACAACGACTCGGAGGTGAGCGTCGTCTCGAAGGAAGAGGTGCTCGCGGACACCACGGGCTCGACGGCGAATCCTTACATGGTACGTCACGCACCCTCTTCTTTCGCCCCGTCGCTGATGTTGTTCCTCTAGCTCGTTTTCGTGCGGAAAGGGTCGGACATGATCGGTACTGTGAAACGGTGTGACCCCATGACATTGGACGACGCTTGAAACAAAAAAAAGGCACAAAGTCTTTGGTTTCGTGTCGTCCTGTGAATATGCTATACCCCTCTTGTTCTGCCTGCTCTCATGATTCACTCCCATATGTACAATAACAATAGCAACCACAACAACAAGCGCAGCGCTCATTCGATCACACAATGACTCTTTTTTCTCCCTGTATCTGTTTCTTGCTTGCTTACTTGCTCGTTCTTTCCCACTCGTTCTTTGTTGTGTTTTTAGTTGTAACATGCGAACAGTTTGGCTCTCTTACCCCATCGAGATCCCTGGCACACTCGCTTTACCCTGCGTAATCTATTTTTCTTTTCTTGGGATCAAGGAGAACTGACAGACCGGTGGTCTTGTAACGCCGGAGTCCTTGGGCAGTAAGAGAGCACGTGGCGTGGTTTTTCTGCTCTGATCTCTGGGAAAAACGGAACTTGAAAGCTTGATGAACGTTTGAACTACACCGTGAGTATATTCTTACTCGCTCGCGAGAATGACCCGAGAATGACTATCCCATTCATGAATGAGTCATTATTACACAGTTGGTAAGACTGACTACGATAAGTAAACTACTAACCCTAGTCTTCTTGGAGAAAAGATTGAGGGGGTCTCCGTGAATTACGAAAATAAAGCATTCGACGCTGCTGGGAACTTGAACAAGTCCGGGAACCGGGAAACGCAATTGAATTAAGGCGGTCGCCGGTTCCGCCGGCCCGGGATCATTCTGACCCGTGTCAGTGCTCCCGAAGCATTTCGAGTCCGTTCTTCCTCGTGATACCGTATGAACCTGCGTGCAGGCTCCCAATGCTAGGTCATTGTAGGGAGGCGACCAGCGTCGGTAGTTCTATGGTACGCCACGAGCCCCGTTGACGGTGACCCGCGAATCGCGATTTACAGGCGTCCACGGGATGACCACTCCAACTGAGTCCAACACTTTAGCGTCCTTTTATGTTATTCACTTTCTCTTGCACAAAAGTGCAATTTATTGCGGTACCAAAGCCTCTCCAAGTCGGATCACAACCCTGTTAAAACCTGGAGTCCCTTAGTACTAGTAGTGAGTAAACGACTATATTGGGCTATACCTGGAGTCCCTTAGTACTAGTAGTGAGTAAACGACTAAGGGACAACATATGTATACCACGACGCGTATATACGGTGAGTCACGTGTGGATAAGATGATGACGTAGTAGACTAAGTAAATATGAAGTAGTGATGTGGATGCGGAAGCGAGGAGTGGTGAAAACGAAAGCCAAGAAAACGAAAGAGTTGAAAACAAACGCGGGAGATGATGATGAAAGATGGTGATGACTCCTCCTCACTGTGAGCATGCGTCCGCACAGCCCCCTGAGAGTCCGAGGTATTGGCGCAGACGCTGGAAGTCGACTTTGCCTAGGGGTTTCGTGAAGATGTCTGCGGCGTTATCTTTGGAGGGGACACGGGAAACGGTGACGTCGCCTGCCAACACCTGTTCGCGGACGAAGTGATATTTGACGCGAACGTGCTTGGTGTGTGAGTGCCATACATGGTCTTCTGCTAGGCGGGTCGCCGCGTCGTTGTCACAGAGCAGGCGAGAGGGCGAAGATGGTAAGAGGTGTAGGCCAGCAAGTAGTTGACGAAGGAAGAGGACCTCGTGAGTGGCATCGTGCAACGCCATGTATTCGGCGTAGCAGGTGGAATCGGCGACAGTTGCCTGTTTTCGAGAGCTCCAAGACACCATACCGGATCCCAAGGTGAAGCAATAGCCTCCTACCGAGCGGCTGGTGTCAATGCAGTTTGCGTAGTCTGAGTCGGAGTAGCCAGAGATAGCGAGGGAGTTTTGACCGCCTAAGGTGAGCGAGTAGGAGCGCGTTCCCTTTAGGTAGCGTAGGACGCGGATGGCGGCTGTCCAGTGCTCGGGTCTGTAGCAATCCAGGAAGGAGGCGAGGCGTCCCGCTGCATAGGCGATGTCTGGTCTAGTCGCGATGGCAAGATACATTAGGCTTCCAACAAGTGAGCGATAGGGAGTGCGTTCTATCCAGTGTGAGATCTCGGGGGGTGTCGGCAGAGATTTGTCTGGTCTGCGTAGTTGGAGTCCGGCGACCATGGGGGTATCGACAGGGTGTGCGTCCCCTTGATTGTACTGCTCGACTAGGTGATCGATCTTGGCAGTCTGAGACAGCGAGATGAGGCGGTTTGGTTGGTCGCGCGTGATGGCAATACCTAGGGCGAACTTAGGAGGTCCGAGGTCGGAGATGTCCCATTCGGCCTTTAGCTTATCGCGGAACCAGAGGTTGTCGTCGGGGTTGGAGGAAGTGGACAGGATGTCGTCGACGTGGACCACAAAAATTGTCACGCCGGCTGGAGACTGTCGGCGATATACGCACCACTCACACTCGAGACGTTCAAAGCCCCAACGTGTCACGGCGTTGTGGAAGGTTTGGTTCCAGATTCGACTTGCCTGCTTCATCCCGTAGATACTCTTCATCAGGCGCATCACCCAGTCCTCCTTGCCGGGGGCCTCAAAACCTTTGGGTTGCTCCATGAACATGGTTTCTTCTTCGGGCAGGATGCCGTGTAGGAAAGCCGTTTTAATGTCGAACTGCTGGAGGTCCCAGTCATTGGTTGCGGCGATATGTAGGATGGAACGAAATGATTCAAGGCGGACGGTAGGTGCGGTGGTCTTATCATAGTCGATTCCCCAGCGCTGAGCGAAGCCCTTGGCGACATATCGAACTTTGTAACGTACAACCTTCCCCGTGTCGTCGCGCTTCAGCTTGCAGACAAGCTTACCCTTGAGAGGGCGATGGCCGCGTGGGACTTCCGAGCGGGGTACAAGGACGAAGACCTTGAGATCCTCGAGACTATTCAGCTCCTCGCGGCCACCTGCAATCCAGAATTCTCTTTCGGGGGAAGCGAGTGCCTGTGCCCAAGACGGTTCATCGTCCAGTTCCACTGTGGGTTCCAGGGAACCGTCGCTAAGGGCGGCAAGTGCCTCGTCGACAGACAGGGGGATGTCTTCAAAGCAGAGGTCAGTGTGGAATAGGTCGTGTGTGTCTCGCACTTCGGAATATTCGGAGAGGATGGCAAACGCGTGATCAGCCTGAGGTGTAAGGGATCGCTGTATTCTCTCCTCCTGGCGGCGTACCCCGGACAATCGCGATTCTGTGATCGCAGTGGCGAGGCGGGGTCCGTGGTGTAAGCCGTCATTGGTTGCGAGACGTACCGAAGGTGTGGGGATACGAGAGGATCGACGTAGAACAGGGGTGGGCGGAGGGGAGGGAGTGAGGGCCGAGAGTGGGGAGAGTGGGGGGAGCGGGGGGAGCGGGGGTGGTCTAGCGGGGCTGTTATCGTGATTGATTGTATTATTTGAGTTGGCGATATTAATTGGGGGTACGGTATTGGTCAATGTAGTTACGTTGTTATTCGAGTTGGTGACGTTGATGGGATTCGGGGATCTGTTAACGTGAGTCGGTAAGGTAAGGGGTAGTGGTTCTGACGTATTCTCATGCGAAGGTATCGTAAATTCAGGTACAGTAGGTAGTGAAGAGAATGGAGCAGGTTTTTCGACGATGCTGGTGTCTAAAGGTACGGGTCCAGGGGTATCCCAAGAAGGAGAGGAGGATGGGGGGGAAGTGTTGAGTACAGTGCCTGGCGATAGGGGGGAAGGTTCTGTATCTAAGTGTTCTGTGAAGGAAACGTGATAGGAATTGAAAACGCGAGATGATGAAGGGTCCCAAAGTCGGTAGGCTTTGGAGTGGGGGGCATACCCGATTAGGATACAGGGGAAGGAGCGCTGGTATACTTTGGAGAGCGCCGGTGTGTGAAGAGCAAATGCACGGCATCCGATCTCCCTTAAGTGGGATAGGGAGGGTTTGTTCCCGAACCAAAGCTCATAGGGGGTTTTTCCATTGTTAGCGGTGGCAGCTGTCAACGTGGTGAGGTAGGCGGCCGTGGCACAGAATTCGTCCCAAAGGAAGGCAGGGGCATTACAGGCCATGCGCATTGCACGCGCCTTCCCAAGGAGTGTTCTGTGGAGGCGTTCGGCCCTTCCGTTGTGAGCTGATGTATAGGGGGCCGTTAATTGGTGATCGATGCCTTCTGTGTCGCACCAGTCGCGTACTTCTTTGGATACGAGTTCGCCATTGTCGGATATGAGGATTTTGACCGCATCGTCAGTTTGAGTGGTAACGGCTTTGTGCCAGATTTGGATGGCTTTGCAGGCTTCGCTCTTAGCACGCAGAGGGATGCTCCACACATAACCGGAGAAATCATCGATTAGGTTCATAGAATAGCAATTTCCGGCTCGAGATGTCACGGCCATAGGCCCACACAGGTCCACGAATACCCTTTCCAAACGCTTCTCAGCCTTATTTCCTTCCCGTGTCTTCGGTACAGGCGATCGTGACTGCTTGCCGAGAGCACAGTGATCACATCTAGGAGGGAGGGCAGACAGGTCGATCGGCATACCTTCGGATGTTCCATTTTTCGCCATTTCTATAATCGTGCGGGTGTTGCAGTGACCGAGGCGGCGATGCCAGGTCTCAACGTTCGGGACCCGCACGTATAGGGCCGATGGAGGGTTTGATCCCTTCTTGTGATGGACGGAGGGCGTCTTGGTGGATAGGGTGTAGAGGCGTTTGGTGGGGGAGATGGATCCGCGTACGAGCACAGTGTTACTTTTGTTGGTAACCCAGCAGTTCATAGAATCAAAGTGAGTGGTGTAATCGCCACTTCTGTTCAGCGCGAGGATGGAAATGAGGCGAACGGATGACTCAGGGATGTAAAGGACATTTGTGAGTTTCAGTTTGTGGCCGCTGGCGATGTGGAGCTCAATGTCACCGACACCTATGGCGTAAACAGCCGATCCGGCCAATCCCTTCACGGGGTGGCGTGGGATGCGGCGGAGCGTCTTGAAATCGGAAGCTTCGGGGGAGATATGGCAAGTTGCCCCGGTGTCGAGGATGAATGGGAGTTCATCGGCATGTGCGATCTTGCAGCGGCCAGTAGAGTAGGCGAAAGAGGTCTCACAATGGCCTTTGGCGGGTTGGGTGCTTGTGCCCCAGTTGACTGAAGCTTGAGGGGCTTCGGTCGCAGCGACCATGGCGAAGTACTCCTCCTGATCGTAGTCACTCATATCCGGCGAAATGGCCGTCAGTATGGTGGCATCGCTGCTGTGATTTTGCGTGGAAGGGGCGTTTGTGTCGGAAACCAGCATGTAGCACTTCCCATTGATTGTCATGGTGTTGTCGTTTTTGGCAGTTCCAGTTGTGGATGCGCTAGGTTGCTGCGGGGTGCTGGTATTCTGAGTTGCAGTGTTGCGAGAGCCGCGAGACTGTTGTTTGCCCGTCCTTTGCGCGTTGCGGGCTTCGTCAATGGATTTGCCAGCCATTTGACCACCAGGTGCGATGCAGAACTCGGTGCGGTGATTATTGCGCTTGCAGTTGGCACAGACTGGTCTTGGTTTGTTTGTTGTGGTGGTAAGTGCGGTACTTTCGCCCGATCCACTGGTGAGTGGGATGCCGAGATTTTCGCGGCGTTGGAGTAGCTGTTCCTCATGTAGGACACGATCCTTGATATCGGATGAGCTGATGGTGGCACTTGACCTGAGCATCTCGTTGACGGAAGATTGTAGTTGGGGGAGCGGGTCGAGGCAGTTGATGTAGAGGAGCATTTTGAACTTATCGTCGTCCATCTTCCCCATTTTCGTGAACCTGTCGTGTAGGCGGTCGATTTCGTCTAAGGTTCGGCCTATGTTCAATGGGGATGCGAGTGAGACGCGGGTGTCGAGGGCTTTCTTCATGAGGTGAACCTGGGCGTGAGGGCCCAGGTTTTCTTGGCTCTTGCGTAAGACGGTATAGACGTCATGGGCAAGGGCGAATCGGCTGGCGATCCCGTACTCGACATTCGAGACGTGCTCTAGGATGAATCCTCGAAGGGCGCGGTCGTTCAATCTCCAATTAAGGGCCGCCTTGGGGTGGATAGCCGGATCGGGGCATGTGAAAGTTCCATCGAGGTAAAGGGAGTAGAGGCGCTGATCGACGACCAGGTTCAAACGCCGGTCCCATTCTTCCCAATTGGATTTCGTCCGGTCTAAGATAAGGTCTTTTGGCCAAGCTGAGTCAGACGTGAATGGTTTCTCGTTTATGATGACGTCGGTTGTCCCGCCGGAGCCACTCGTGGCAGGAGTCAAAGTGGGGTCTCCAGTGGGTGCTGCTTCAGTCCCAGTTGCCCCTGTGGCGGGGTTGCCTGAGGGTCCAGTGCCTCCAGAAGTAGACATGGTTCGAGTTTAAGGGAGAGAAAGCACAGAAGGGGGGGTGTTGATAATGAGATGGTGAGCCGCTGAGTTACTGAGAGGGAGGATATTCCAGATTTAAGCCGCAGGGCCCATAACCTGTTAGAACCTGGAGTCCCTTAGTACTAGTAGTGAGTAAACGACTATATTGGGCTATACCTGGAGTCCCTTAGTACTAGTAGTGAGTAAACGACTAAGGGACAACATATGTATACCACGACGCGTATATACGGTGAGTCACGTGTCTGTGGTGGTACGGTGATGAACTAGGTGTCCTATCCGAGTCCCTGTGTGCCCCGTTCAAGTCCACTTGGCTCATTGGTGCATCACTGGCTGCTCTACTGTTGTGGCTTACCACAAGAAGGACACCCCTTCATCGCCTTCGGGGAAAGATCATTTTCTTTATTGGTTACACCAAAAGACAAAGACACAGAACGAAGTGTCTTCGTTGACATTTTTTATCGAGCTAGATTACGATTTGCCAGTGAATGGTACGAAATACAAGACACAACCCAGGGGACTCTATCGGGTGTTGTCTTGAGTGGTGTTATCAAGCTTGTCCCACGTGGACATGAGCGGGGGGGCTCACGTATTCGCGACCCCGTTGGTTCGATGCCCCTGGTCCAGGAGGTCAGCAACACCGACCCCGGTATCACCAAGTGAACCATACCATCACACGGTGAAGGTCCCATTAGCAATTTTCCGGAGAAAAGTCCCTACGTTAAATCAATCATGATTGTAAAATGTGCGTATTGGTTCAAGCAGAACGCACAGATATTACTCAACCCTATCCAGCCCACCGGAACGGCAAGGGCAAAAGCGGCAAGAGAAAGCATAAGGATGGTTCTCATGAACGTAAAATGTATATTGGCTCAAGCAGAACGCACCGATACCAAGCCCCTCGTCTCCCTGTGACCGGGTCTCCGGAACTGCAAGGGCAAAGGTAGCAAGAGAAAGTGCGAGGACGGTTCTCGTGAACGTCATTGTGTTTGCAATTGATGAACTGGTGGTGAAGAAGAGAGGGGCCGAAGTTGGGAATGATGATGACAGGGATAGGTGGCTTCTTTATACCCAGGGTCGCATGAATATTCCCTATCAAGGGTAAGTGCGTCTTCAGCGTTCAACACCCAGTGACCCGGTGCACGAATACACAGTCATGTCCCGGATCGCCGGCGCTTTGGCCGAACACAAGACGTCCATCGTCTGTCAAGAGTGATGTAACAAAGCATCGTGTCACCCATGATTCAGCTCGAGATAATAATGGCGGTGTGGCGTTTTCGCATATCCCTGTTTGGGGATACAGTTCGTGAAGGGTAATAGCAGCATCACTTGGTCAGTTGCGCTAAGTCGTGTCGTGAAGGTACTCTGACAACACCACGTTGCAGCGCATCGGGGCAACGACTTGCTATTAATACGTGCCGAGGCTAGTCAGCGTATGAGCAATGTCGTTGGTCATGAATGGGTGGAGCTTCTGGACTCACACGAGATGAGAATTACACGTACCAGCAAGGGTAACTTCAATTACCAGATTCATATCTTCGAGCACGTGAGCCTAGGGTTTGCCGGTAAACCATCAATGCAAGTTTATTACTGTAGGTACCAGAACTGTACTAGACCCGACATTGAACTAACCAGGTGGACCAGTCTTCGTGGACCACATGGACACGACATTGTTCTCTATATGTACACTACTGTATGTAGCCGCGTCGGCCCCTTCACTATGTCGGCACCATATTACAGTGCCATGTACCATGCGAGCTAATGCACCAGGACAACTAAAAGCTACTGTAGCAGGACTAGGTCTAGTGCCGCTAGTGCCAAGTATCGCAGCGAATGGAACATGTCAATGGGTTACATGTCTCGGACACATGATTGGCAGGCACACAAACCTTGCTTACAGCCGAGCGAGAAGCTTGCTCTTAATTCATGAGACCTTCTAACAAGGAACGCCTCGACACTGTGGATTACCTCCTATATCTCGACCTCTGCAACGCAATCAATAGTGGCGACGTAGGACATGTGGAGGAGTCCTTCATTTCATGGATCTACATGTTCTATAGCATAGGAAAAACATAAATATGCCTCTCAACTCGCGATGTTTATGAGGAGCTTACACGACGTATACCCCCCAGATTTGAGATGAGGTCCCGATCCTGTAGGTTCAGCGTATGGGACACTCAACCAGCAGATGTGGCCGTATCATCCGGATGAATGTCCGTTGAAACCCCACAGGGAAACTGAATGCATTCCGACCTCTCGACCGGTTGGTAGAACGGAACAACCCATATACAAAGGTAAGTTGATTCGCGTTGTAGATACCTGTTGGCGCACAATAGAGAAGCTCGGACACAAGAGCATGCTGTTGGGGTCGTCTTAGTCATTGTTGCTGCTGGTGCTCATGGGGAGCGGGTGCTGGAGGTGATGGTCTCCTGCTGCCACTGCCTTTGGTCGTGCTGTTGGGGTCGTCATGGTCATCGTTGCTGCCGGTGTGGCACGCGTCTTCGTCCAGAAACACAGTCTTGGAACTTGACGAGGACAGATGCCGCGGGCGCGAGGGAAGACACCTTGCGCGCCTGCTGCTGTTGGTGGTGGCGTTGGGTGGGCGTCAGCGTTGTTGTCGGGCTCAGCGTGCCCATGCTGGCACTCGTGGTGGGGCCGGCGTTGGCTTTGGGTTCGGGTGTGGGTTCATATAGGTTCGGGGGCGCAGCAGAGAACACCGAGACTGAGTTTGAGTGGGAGTGTGTCAAGGAGAGCGCAGCAAGGGTGCGACATGAGTCAGTCTGTGAACGGCGTATGAGTAGAGGGCGGTGGGGCCCGATAGACTGCTAGAGACTCGGCGTACTGACCCAGACCCAGGTCATTTATGCCGGAAGTGGCCCGAATCTGAACATGAATTATATCTGCAAGCAGTCGCTTCTGATCGAGGTATTCCGAAGCCCCCACGTTATTGTCGAGACAGCATCTCAACTCACATATTGTACCCTCGAAAATGCACCGCCAGGCATGACCGCGATGATCGAGAAGCTGCGCGCATATATGCAGTCGACTGGCTTGTGTGAATTCTGTCGTGGAAGAGCCGTGGAGCGAGAAGTAACAGATAATATTCTGAAGGGTCTGCAAGTCATACACGCTAAGAAAATTGTGCTACCTTCGGAAGAGGAAGCACATGAGATCGAGGCCGCGAATTTAGAGGCTCACTGATCCTAAAAACGTTCGCCTCAAACGCGGCGGTTTAGGGCCACTTGAACGTGAGGCCACCAATTAGGCGTCGGATGGACCCGGCAGATTCTCGGCAGACTGCAGAGCTGGTCTAGGTGGACCAGTTTCGATCGATGGAATGTGTTTTTTGATGACGTCAAGAACCTGTGCGCCTCAGAGATCGATGTACCGCCAGCTAACTTGAGTGTGGATCGATGCAAGATCGGAGACCTGCTTGAAGTGAGCCAACTCCACAAAGCGTTCGAGTATGTCGTCGGTCATGATGAGCTGTGGCCCGAACGTATCATCATCGCCTACAGTACTCAGGAGCTGGTTTCTCCGCCAATCTTGCAAGGCGGTCTTGAGTCTCACGTCTGCGTCGGTCAATTCGTACTGGCCTGCCTTGAATTTGTTCGGAGCCCAAGTTTGTTTTGTGGTAGATGTCCCATGGAGCGGTAGAATAAACGACCCGGCCTTGAGGGCACAGTGAGGGCAGTTTTGTGACATGATGATCTTGTGGCGCTAGACGGCGTTTATGGAAGCTAAGATCACGACCACGCGTCGTGTACTACGGTGTGTGAGCATCACAATAACGAGTAGCAGAAAAGTCCGATACCCACCCCAGTCAAAGAAAAGAAGACTGAGGCGCATACATGTCAATCTACGCGATAAAAAGCGTTTGAGTAACTATACAGTTTTTGAGCCCCTTGGGCCCTTTTCAGGAAACTATCGTACCATAACAAGACTACAGTGAAATGCCAGCGCAAACGTCAAGCCTCTATCTGTCATTATTCCGGACCGCGCTTCCGAGCAGTTGACTCTTCCAACAGGCAGTCCCCGTCATGATGCATGGTGACTCGGGTGAGATGCTGGCCACGGTTCAAACCGGATCACATGTGAAACGTTACGTACTACACGTACCAGGAGGATTACAGTACCAAAGAACTCATTAAGTACTCATTCCTCGTGAACGCGCGTTGATATACGCGTCCATGGCAGCTGCTTCATAGTCCTGGTGTCGCTGCTCCTAATAACCAACTCGCCCTTTGCCCGCGGTACACCAGCATCAGACTGATCATGTTGGTGGCAAGGCCTCTTCCGTGAGGTTGGGCCGACCTTCTCATCTTGCACTTGCCCCTTTCTTTGCGTCGTTACACTCTCGGAGTCTGGGACCCCCTGCAGCCGACCTTGCTAAACTTTCTCCGCTCCTGATGCTGCTCTCTGTTCAGCTCATATTCGGTGGTGGTCCATTAATGACATTATTGATAGGGAACGCAAGACAAAGAGATACTGGAGGAACCTCGTCTTCTGTGGCCTCGTCCGGGAGTGGGTGAAAATTTCTGAGGAGTCTCGAGATGTTGTCTTTCGACTTGAGGGTACTTTTTTCGAATCGGGAAACGATATCGACCCCCAGGAAAGGGTTTTGAATGAGCTTGACAGGCACTGTGGTGCGGTTTACAATATGTTCATTCAAGCGAGGTACAGTCACCTTGAAGAAATCAGGAAATTTCCTGACTGGGAAGTGGTTGTGAATGTCAATAGCGAGCGGTTGAACGAGTAGCGTTACTGTACATTCATTGGACTCGACTTCCTCTCTAGATTGTGACACAAGGAAAACAACAACTCTGGGGTGGGGATCGTCTTCGCACACTCTTGCGGATGGACTGCAGCACGTGGAACAGCGTAGGAGCTAGATATGGCAATGCAGTATTTACATGCAAGAGGGTGTCGTAAAGTACACGCGGTTGGCGACCGAGGCAGGACTACCTCGTGTCAACGTACCACCCATCTAGGCTTATGTTGCCGTGCAATCAGTACGATCCCCATTCGTAATTCGGACGCGCCTTTGCTACCAGAAACCTTTGTGTTCTAAGCCTTTGGTCGTGCTATCGTTGATGTGACCGTCATTTTTATTACCATTGACAGGTGGCCCGCTTTGGCGTTGGAGGCGTCGCGATCCTCCTCGGTCAGTCAACAATATGTTCAGCCCGGCCCAGAGGGAGGTGTCGGTGGTGGAGCCAACTTGCCGAACGGTTTACTGTAGCGGAATCATTATGCAACCGTGTTTATTCTGATTTTCTGTGGCGGATCCGAAGGTTGCGTTCTAGTGGCACAGCTGCGCTTCGGGCTCGGCACGGACCGTATCATGGCTGCTGTATCAGTATGAGAATGCAGCCCGGTCCGTTGGTTCGATCTATGTTTATATTACTGGAAGGGGTGCATTAGGTGCGGATGCAGGTCTCGGTCTCTGCGGGAGAGGGAGAGGTGTCGGCGTCCCCGAGTCCCGCTTCGAAACGCCTGCGGGGACGAGGATCCGGTGTTCGTTGGCGGGGAGTAGAGGAGCGTCGTGGACGACCGCGGGATCGGGATTTCCGCGCCACCCAGGGGGTGTGCTCACCGTCTCTTCGCAAGACTTGGGTGGCGGCGGCGAGGAGACGGTATCGTCCGTCGCGGGAAGAAGGATGGGCGGTGCGGTCGCGCGGGCGTCGACGGCGGATTTGATGGCGGTGAACTCATCGCTGCCTGTCCAGTCCTTCACGAGCGCGTCAAGGTCGGCGTAGCCCTTAGCTTTGATGACTGCATTGCGCAGCGCCTTGTTGGCGGACTTGCGGCCCTTGAATTGGGAGATACAGAACTTGGTCGACGCCCAGTGGTTATCCAGATATTTGCACTATACCCGCGTCAGTGAACGAGGGCGCGATGGAAGGGGAAGGGAACGGCACCTACGAGGCGGAGGTAGGGCAAGATGAAAGTGTCCTCGAGGTTGGCGAGTGGTTGAGGCGAGAAAACGGTCGGGTTCGCCTCGGCAGCAGAGGCGATCATGACGGAATCCGCACCGGTTATCGCGCGTATTCGGCGCGCATCCTCGAACCCGACACAGTCGCCGTTCTCGATGACCGCGACGTCGCGCCCGAGGCCCTTGACAAAGTCGACGATCTCCTTGAGGCGGTGGACAAGCGCGCGCTCGCGCGGGCGCATGTTGCGCGTGCGGCAGTGGATCGTGAGGCAATTCACGCCCGTGTTGACGATGCGCTCCACGAGGGCGAGCGTGTCTTGTTGCGTCGGGAGCAGGCGGATCTTCGCGGAGACGGAGAGGCGAGGGGGGAGCTCGCGGCGGAGGGCGGTGAGGATGGAGCAAAGAAGGTCGGGGTTCGTTAGAAGGGCGGCGCCCATGCCCGAATGGGTCGAGAAGGGCTTCGGGCAGCCACAGTTGAGCTCGACGCCGGAGACATCGTCCACGACCAGGCGCGCGGCCTGCACAGCGAGGTCCGGGTCGGCAGAGCCAACTTGGAATATCAGGTAGGGTTTCTCGATGGGATGGCAAGTAAACATGGCACGCTCGTGCTTGCCGTTATACGAAATGGTCCCCGATACGGCTAAAAAAAATTACGTTTAGGATGGTAGCGAAGTGCAGAAGTCAACACGCGCACGATCCACGACGCGCTCAGCGTTCAGCATAGCTTTATCAACCATCTCCGGACCCCACACAAGCTTTGCGCCGTGCTTCAGAGCAAAGAGTCGCGTCGGAACTGCGCATAGAGTTATGATGTCTGCAAGGGAATTCGAACGTTGAGCGACTTACGTGCGCCGGAACGAACCATTGGTGCTAGCATGACGCCATTTTTATAGTCGTCAGGTATGAGCCCATCTAGTCGAGGACGTTTGATGTTGGGAAGAGGAGAAGGAGAAGGAGAAGAAAGAGAACGTCGAGACATTAGGAAAAGCCGAGGCCAATGCGAGGCCGAGTAGAATGTTCTCATCAAGTGAACCCGGCCCGGTACGGCCAGTCCATTTGGATATCGACGGCGATGGAGTCGCTTCGCAGCAAAGCCTCAGTTCGCAAAGGACCAAGACCAGCTGCAGCAAAGTTAAATAAACCCAGCAAAAATGCTCGAAAATCCAGAGTCGACGACAAGATCAAACGGCGCATGTCAGCGCGCTATGCTACGATCTCTGCTCCCACTCCCACCGACACCTCTACTCCGTCGGTACCAACAATACCACTCGATCTACGTGTCACTGGCCTCGTCTCCGTAAGAGAGCAAGACGAGATCTCACAAGTACAGACCCCGACAAAGGAGGACCTCCGTGTAGCAGAGAACAAGCTGCTCGATGTCGAAGACTTTGATCCAGATGCTTGTGCGTGCCCCCCAATCGTGTCCTCTCCCTGTCGAACTCAACTTTTCCTCAGACCTCAAACTGAAACTTGCAAATTCAACCGAGGCTGAGCTCCGCTTGCTACAGTCATCCTTACGAAACTCAAAGGACGAGGTCGCAGCTGATTTGCAGCGAAACGTGTTTAAAAAGTGCTGCGCCTAGTTCCCGCTTCATCTGTCCCGCATACATCTCACAAATGCCACAGCTACGCTCAGTTTGTTCATATCTCCAAGGAAATTGGCATACTCGAGAACGAAATGTTGGGGCTCAAAGAGAGCCTCGCTGAATGGAAGAGCATGCCCTCCGTCCTCCACATCGAGGAGTCTGCCTCCGTCGCTGGTCCGCCGCCTCGTCTCCCTTTCTTACCCCACACAAAATTGACACACTCTTAGATCGTCGGCGCAATGTCCGTTCGTCTGTCGCTGACCTGCGCGTCCTATATGCGCACCAGATGCAGAACTTACACGCCCAGATTGAGGGGTCGGCCAAATTCGTACCGACGACACCTGGGCGGCACGTTGTTGCAGAGATGGACAGTATCTTCGTACTCAACGCAGCAACGTACAAACCGATGAGTGCCGTGCGTTTCGTGCTTCTTGACGATGCCGTCCTCGTCGCTCGAAGGCGCCGTCGTCGCAATGCGTCTGAAAGCGACAAACTCGTCGCTGACCGCTGTTGGCCACTTAACGAAATGCTCGTATTGGATACAAAGGATACCGCCAGTATGTGACACAGCCGTCTTCCCGCATATATGCATGGCTTAGCAGTATCTCCCAGCGCTCGTCAATGTCTTCAAAATCAAACATGGAAAGGAGACGCACGTATATCGCACGGACTCCGCTTCAGACAAGAAAAGCCTACTTTCTCAGTTTCGTCATGTTGCGGAAGAACTGGCGGCGAAGAAGCGCAAGGAACGTGAGGGCGAACACGAAAGACGGAAGAGCTTATGGGCTGGAGGTGGCGTGCGTTTCCTGGGTTCTTGTCTTCCTTCCATCAATTCTGACCTCCCTCACTTCATAGAGGGGTTCAGTCGCCATGGGAGATATCCCTCCCGTTCCCGATTGGATGTCCGATCTCGCGCAGCAAGCAGGCATGAGCGACAGCGCGAAAGAGAACGCAGAACGGGATGCCCGATGGATTGGCGATTTTGCGGATGAGCTAAACGTGGCAATTGCTTTGCGAGAGTGGGATAGAGCAGTTGAACTCGTCGAGCAAGGTGTGTTCTTCCTACCTTCCCATCAGCTTGTAATTCGTTTGTCTCACGTCAGCACAGGCCAAGCGAAGCTCGCCATTATGCCGCTCTTGGCGACAAAGCTCAGCCCATTGACGGCCTCGCTCATCGCCGCTCTGTTACAAGCGCTTTCTTACCCACAGAACCACAAGGAGGCAGTCAAGAAGCTTATTGCCCTACTCATTCGCCTCGATGCAGGCGCCGCTGCGCGCACGACATTTCTTGCTGCGCGGACGGAGACAGCGCGCCGGCTTGTGCGCATGATTCGCTTCGACGGTCATATCGGGACCTATATCAATGACCTCTCGACCACCATCTTCACTGTGATTAAGCACACGGCGGACTGGTTCCTCGCGAGCTTCAAGGAGAACGAAGTTGCGAGTAGTGAGTGGTTTCGTTTAGACCTCACCGTGTGCCTCCCAGCTCACTGTTTGAAGGTTTCGTCGAATGGGCAAAGAGCCAGATAGAAACTTTTGCGGAGATGTTCAGGATACAGGTATTTTGCACAGACGTGGACAAGAGCGTCGTCGACGAGGCTCTCAGTATCACGCACAACCAAAGTCGCAAGGTCTGTGCTCGGTCTTCCTTACCAGCCATCTGATCTCTAATTTGTACATAGCTCCTTCAAGAGTTTGGCCTTGACTTCCGCTTCATTCTAGATGCGCTTCTCGTCCCCAATCCCCTGGAAAACGTCCCCCCACAAGTCCCGATTCTTGCCCCTGCACCGAGAGCATCGCTTCCTACCTCCAAGGGGACGGACGTACCTTCTCGTTCCACACGCAGCACACCAGCGCCGCCAGAACCACTACTGGGATCTGCACTCGTGTCGTCTCCCGCCATGACGCCGGAACTGCCCGCACGCTCAGGGCGGAATACCCCGCTGTCTGCGCCGGGGCCAGACCTGCCTGCCCGTATCCTGCGCAACGCGCCTGCACCGGCAGCGGCTCCCTCGCCTCTGCCCACAACAACAGCTGCGACAGGAACGCCGCCTCTGCCGCTCCCGCGCACGCTCTCGTCAGCCAGCCACCCGTCCTCGTCCTCACTCTCGCTCTCGTCGTCCCCCTCGCCGACCTTCACCGCCCCGATCTCGCGCCGCACTCGCTCGCCACGTCCCCCGCCCTCCGCGTCCGTGAAGACCTCGAGCCGCTCAGCGACGCCCGCCGCGCCGCTCACTCCTCCCCGCGGCACGGCCCCCACCCCCTCGCGCGTAGGCACGCCCACTCCCGCACGCGTATCGACGCCTACGCCTACATCCATCCGCCCACCATCGCCCGCCCCGCCGCTGGCGGCACCTACGCCGCGCGTAGGCACGTTCCCGCTCTCAGCGCGCGGGATTAACCCTGCGCCACCGCCGCGCTCGCGCGATCGGCCCGGGAGCGCCGCTGGGAGGGAGCGGCCACCGCCTGTGAGTGTGCCGAGGCGGGAGGGGTACTTTTAGATTGTCGTGTGTGTTTGTGTAGCTAGTTTGCTGGTCGTCGATTCTTCCCTTTAATTTTGGGCGGTCTTGTCCTTGGTTGGGTGCATCCCCAGCACGGTTCTAAGAAATGCAACGTGCGCGCGCGGGCGTCTATCCTTCTTTATTTGGGCACTCACGCCGTACTCTCAAGTTGTGATTCCCTCGAGACGACATATAACTGAGCAGAAGTGGAACGCGACCAATTGAAGAAGCCACCTGTTAGATTCCGTAAATGATGTGTTTGGGCCTTGGAATACATAAATACAAAACGTATATATGTCCGAGTAGATCATCACATCTATTCCCACAACAACAAAAACCACATCCTCGGAGTTCCAGAAATCAACGCCACCAAACAAGGGTACTATTCTCTATTCTCTCGTTGCCCTTGGCAGCCATGAACATTGCTAACTACTATTAGTACACCAGAACTGTGTATATGGAAGTGTTATTAATGCTGAGCCTGTGATTCACCCAAAAGACGATTCGCAGAGGGGTCAATGTCTAACAAAGGGAGCACACGTTATCAACCACCACGGCTACGCAGCAGGTGGATATGAAAAGTGCGTCTCCCATGGGTTTTCAAGTTTGCTGGTGTCACGTCCGCTCACCTGCGCACGCCTTTGATTGGAGTCGACCAAAAGCATATGGAAGTGTAGATGCATGTGCAAGACCACACTGAGGTGCGGCTGTGTGACCACTGACCAATGATTCTGGAAACCCCTTGTCGAAGATGCCAGGGTGAGACCCATGATGTTATCGGTGCCAAATCCGGCGCCCACCACACGACTTTTAAACTACGGTATACTCGAGCTCTTCAGACTGAACCATACTAACTTATCAGCACGACCACGAATCGCCTCGACTGGACTTGCCGGACATGTATTGACTGAACCAGTTCCTGGGTTCAGTCAATACATGTCCGGCGATCGATATAGTAGCGCGTCTTCGCACTGCAGTTCTGGCAACCCAGCCCTCGACAGGCAGGCTGAAATCAACGACTGGATCATTCAAGAATTTAGGCGCGCCACATTCCTCGTGGATCTGACCGCTAAGGGAACCCCCTTGCAAGCCGACGAGAATAACGCTCAGAAGGTGCTTAATCACCTCTGGGATCATTTTAGCATCACCCAAGCCACTCTGCTTGGTGACGGCAATTCGACTGAGGATGCCCCGAGGTTCCCCCTTGATGGTTTTACGACAAAAGGTAATTCGTACGGGCCTCTCACACATTTCCTTAACATCAGTGTCCGCGCTGCCGATGAGTGCTCCCGCACGCCATCTCAAATGTCTTCGACTTAAAGTTCAAGGGACCGATATGCGAGAAATATTCGACTCGGAGAAGCCTTTGAAGCCCACTTCTTCGCTCACCCACGCAGTCGCCTCGTCAGCAGATGATGCATGATGTCCTGGAATGATGTCGCGATAATCGTCGGGGTCAAGTGCACGCCTCTTGGGCTAATCGAACAATTATCGACATATGCCCGCTGCAACCTCACGGTTGATAGAAGATGCACTTGATGTGTAAGTCACGGTCGAGCGTGGTCAAAAGGTAAGTCAAAAGGACATGGGTGATGCGATACACACTGCCGAAGTGTAGAATGGACTGTTTCTTGAGCCCTCGCCACTCATGCGCCCATCTATTGCATCATACATAATGTCCACTTAATCAACGGCGACATCGCAACGGTCAGCGTTCCATTCATGCCCTACTCAGTTTTTCACGTGCACTAGTACGCCCATCGTTAGACACAGAATTGATCAAGTGGCTCGCGGTCGACGCCCTCGCCATCAGCCTTTCCGACTTCTGAAAGACGTAGTTATGACAATGCGATCATGTGTAGAGTAGGGTAATGTTGTTCGCCCGTATGCCAGGAAATTGGTCTTCTCCAGTCACAGACAAGCCAAGCTCTTCTTGCAACGAAATATTTTGTGTCTGATAAGGGTTATTTATCGGTCATTTTGCGGCCGCAGCCGCAGTGTGCGTTCTCCATGGGTTTCAGCTGGTTTGTTGGCGCCTTACGGCTCAGGGCCACTTACCTGCCCACTCCTCGACAGGAGTTAACCAAAGGCACACGAAGTGTAAGTGCAGGTGCAGGACCGCACTGAAGTGCATGTGTTTGTGTGTAGCATGATTTCGTGTTGCGTTTGCGCATCACGTTACATGACGCCGCCGGCTGACCCTCCTTCTCTCATCACATGCCTACGCACTGTTTGACAGCTACCCCAACAGCGCCTCCGAGCCAGTGACACGGATCTGGATGCAGAACGACGTAGAAAAGGAGTGTGAGCAAGCGATGCGGCAGTGGGTACGGGAGGAGTGCCGGCGCGAGAACGAGCGCCGGTTGGAGGGGCAGCGGAGAGAGTTTGAGCGCAAGTGCGAGGCTCTGAAGAGGAAGAAGTCCACTGCGGGTGAAGAGAACGATGGTGCTCGTGCGAAGAACGGGAGAGACGATGGTGGGGCATGTGTGATTCTGGTGGGGGAGGAAGAGAAACCCCAACCGCTCAGGGAAGAGGCCTCGCGGTCGGACGGCCAGGGAAGGCGCTCCGGGAAGCCGAAGCGGAGAAATCGCAGAGCAACGGCCAAGGTGATGAAGACACCTGCGGGGCGCGCATCGCCAGCTCCTGCGAAAAAAGAGCACCCCGAATTGCATGTGATCGCGCAGGTAGGTTTACGTGCCCATCTCGCATGACGAAACTGATCGGAGGACCCCTCTATTCACGCAGTTGTTGACGCCGCTTGCACCGCCCTCGCCACCAATCACACCGTGCGGCGAGGCATCTTTGCACTCGGGGAAAGGCGAGACCTGCCGTCAGAGCGAAGATTTCGGGACAACCCTGGAAGCTGACTATCTATTCGACCCCCCACTGCGATGCACCTCGTTGTCCCCCGCCGCTTCTGTCCCGCCGCCGGCAGTAGAAGAGAGCGCACAGACTCGTGAAGCCGCAGCCGACGTGCTCTTCTTCGGGCCTCAGCTTCCGAATGACGAGCGACTACGGAGATCCGACTCCACTGTCGCCGCAATCATGCCGATTATTGTGAAGACCGGCCGCGCCTCGGCGGCATTCTACAGGAACAGTGGAGAGCCTGTAAACACGCGCCAACCCCAAAAATTATCTAGAGGCCGTGGTCGAGGTAGGGACTTCGGATGGTATGGACGAGGCGGTCGAGCTCCACGCGGCGAGCTCTCCTGGACAAATTGGGGATAGTGATGCAATCTCCAAGGGCATAGGGCACAGCAGGCAGTCCCCTCTATCCCCTCTCTTCGCTGATAACGTACGTGTACAGTATGCGGCGTCCAGGTCGTTCAACCAAGTTTCATATCTTCGCGACCCCTCGCCATCTCTATGTATCAGTCTCTCACGCTCATGGTGATTTGTATTCTAAGACTCGGAACTCGTGCGTTACGTGTTAAGATCCCTGGCGGCGTCGCAAAGTTTGGCTCTCTCATGCCGGTATGCACTGTTGACTCGTCTTCAACCGCGTGGAGCTCTATCGATTACACCGCATAACACCAGTCGCTTGGACCAATTCACACACTCGATCCACTGACGATTACGAAACGAAAACTTAGCGACGCATGTGCAAATGCGAATATGAAGAAGCTGCGTCTCTCAACCACACGAATGAAGGGCCCTCAAACTGGCGCACTGGGCACAAGAACCTGGCCGGCGTAATTTGGGCGGTCATGAAACTTTGAGAGCGTCCGCTCTCTCTTCTTTGAAGCTTCAATTCGACCGGCTTTCTAGGACGTAAGTCGGTGACTTCCGCCAGACAACAACAACTGCGTGTGATATTCTTGTTCTGTCTTAATACCCCATTTCAATGGGGTAACCACCGTGAGGACTATCGGGGGAGGGGGGAGGGGTTGGACGAGTTCATGAGGCAAAAACCCCGTTCATAACGAGTTAGGTTCAGCTCATCTGTCTCAGTCCGGGCCAGGCCGCCATGCGACTTGCCTCTTTCGCCTGGCTGGGGCCGTGGTTCTGTGTTCATATGACAACGCCAATGGTCCGAGCTTCGCAGTATATTACGATAGCCCCCCCCTTCCGCTTCCCTGTAAGGAGGTGATTCGTCCCAAATTCGGGGCACCTTTATAATCGGACCAGCCTATAATATCAAGTTGGGCTGATTACAAACGTTCGAGACCTATTACAGTAAGATATAAGATAAGATTACCTCTTAAACTGGCACTCGAGTGGCCTGGTTAAATTCCCCAGTCTCACTTATGATCATGACCTCACTTATATAAGGTTTTGACGAGATAAATTACCTCGATCGTTACAGTATAACCCGGGATTTTGCGATGTTTTTTGACAGTTTGCCATGATAACGGGCGGTCGAGAGCTCACCGTGGCACCGTGTTTTGCTGCGGTCCTCTTACTCCATGCGCTATTCTGAAAATTGATGAGTGATCTTCTTGCGGGGCTGTCGGAGCACTCAGGTAGTCGAACTCTGGACTGCGAGTCTGAGCTGGCCGCCCATCTCGGGCATACCTGGGGGTCGATTGTTGTATGTCTGGCTTCTTTTTTGCCCTCCTAACTGCTCACCAACAACGTAACCCTCTTTCCTGGTATTGCTTCATTTTCTTGTTTGTTTTTTTGGCTTCTCGTGAGAGCCTAGGGGCTATAAAGTGCTCGTTTAACATAACCTCAGCGCCGCCATCGCCGGGATCGATCTCAAGTCCAACAGTTACAGTACTATTTACACCGCGCGATACTTCTTTCGAAAAACCTTGGCTCGTGCTGAGAACTGTATATTTGGTTCAATGGTTGAGGCGAAGTCGTTACGGCATGGTCCTCTCTATTCTATTCTGGTTTGTCATTAACATACGGCAAGCACATTGTCTCTTTTCCCCTGCCCCCAATCCCATTATGTTACTGAGGGAGTGAGTTGGTCCGGTTTTAGACACCGTCCACCACGGAGAGTTTCTTTTTTTATCATCACCGGTGGCACCTCCACTGCCTAAATCCAAATGTGACGGGGAACGGCTTTATCCTGTGTTAGTTTGCCAGTTTGGGTGTTGAGTGCGGATGCCTGCAAGATCGGATCGATCAGTAGTTGCACGTTTGGGGGGCCCATGGAAGTCAGTTGGCGCGGCGCCAGGACTCGGAGTGGCGTCCGGAACCGTTGTCAAGGTCGCCAGGATCGCGATGGCACGAATGGGCGTAATGGAGCAGACGAGACGCCCGCCTGCCTAGACCGCCACGACATCGCTCTGTGCATGAGATTTCCGCGTTCATCAAATGTTCGACGTTCAACGTCCAAAGTTCATCTTGGGCGCGCTGATGGGGTGCCCGTGCCACGATGCGATTACCTCCTTCGTCTTTTATTTCATTAATTGGTTTGACCGTTCTATTTACTACTGCATCATATCGTGAGCCATCACCGCATCACCATTCAATGGCTTGGGCACGGACGTGGTTCTCTTTCTCAAAGGTGTCGTATGGTACTACTATGTAAGTTTGCCCTGGGTTTGAAAGGCAACGATCTTTTGGGTGTGCCCTGGTCCCTGTGGACAGGACAGGGCAGTCATGATTGACACAAATGGCACTGGAAACACGGCTATCTCGACCGAAAGATGATGGAGCGCTGCACAGAGATATGCGTCTTCTCCTTGACGTACTACACGAGCTTGTTTAGGTAAACAATGGCCCGCTCAACCCCCACCATCTTCAGGAATCAATGCAGCAGGTGCCAGATTAGCCCACTACAACCCCGCCTTCCTGCCTGCCAGGCCTAGTAGACTAGGTACATTGTATTGTGCTCTCGAACGGCGGATCACGCCGGTGGTATATGGTTTGATGCACGTCATTTTAGAACTACCAGAGGTGCGAACCCCTCAGGCTCGAGTCGGCGGAGGAACAATAGTGGCCCTTCAGCCCGTCCAACCAAGCCGGAGCCGATTAGACACACTTGCCTATCCCAGGAAGGACCCCTGAATTTGGTGGCGCTTGTGTAGGTGGCCCTGTGGCCACTCCATGCGCCGCACGCATGCCCATCGTGCGAATGTCCGGCATGTTCGGTGTCAACCTACTCTATACCAGCCCAGATCTCTGCTCGCGCAGCGTATTGTCTGTGACTACGGGTCAGGGGCTTGCTTCTTCTTCTCTGCTTGCGCCGCTGCGGGGCAAGTCACGTATCTTCTGTCTCTCTTTGTCTACGGTGAAGTGAAACCACCGGAGACGCACAATCCGCCTTCCCCTACCCCCCGGGTGTCTGAAAGCAGCCAACCTTTTTTTTCTCCCAAAACCAAAACTTGGTCGCCTTATTGCCTTTCTCGGTTATCTTGGTGCCTCTGCCCCGTTGCACGGCCCACACATCCGGAAATGAGCGACGTGACTCTTTGGACCATGACTCCTGTACCGAGGACTGAGCGATCTTGCTTCTCAGGATCGGTTGCCGCTCGTCTCGCGCTAAATCCACCAACTTGATCTGTGCTGGCGCGGGTTGGGAAGCGCGGGAGATTCGACCGCTCGGTGGTCCGGAGGGTACATATAAGACCCGTGTACAGCAGCCTCCCACACCGCCACCACCCTTGCCCGTCCTGTCCCTTCCCTCAACATCTCCTCTCTTCCCCGTTTCTTTCTCTCTCTCCTCGTTCTCTCCTTCCTTTCCTGTGTTGTAGTCATAGAAATCACTAGAGAGAGAGGATGCGCTCGCACGATCCAACGCTCCCGTCCATCTCCTTCGTTCTCTCCCAGGCACAGCCGGCAGCGCCACGCGGCAAGCGGTGGAACAGATTCGGCGTCCGCCGCTCCAAGTCTACGCCCTCCTTTTCGCCGCACCCACCGCGATATCCGCCGCGGCTTGACAGCGAGTTTCTAACGGTAAATCCCCTTCCCTTACGACTTTTACGAGACCCTCTTCCAAACTGCTCCCGTCCCCCCGTTTCGATCTCGACGTGGTTTCACGAGCTTCCGCTCCCCCCTCCGCTTAAATTTTATTTTGCACCGATCGGTCGCTGACTCGCGCGAGAAGACGGTAGATTACCGATTTTCAAGCCCACCTCGTGCCCCGTCGCGCTCGAGCTTTGCCCTGGTACGTGCGATCTGTCGCGTGCGCTTGGCTTGGCTTGACGACGCGACCTGTTAAGCCCAAGGACATCTTCGATGATGATGCCGAGATAGAAATCGTCATGCCATTGCCGACAGAGTCCGAATCGTCGACCGAATCGGCAGCCGGGTGCTCGACGACGAGCCACACCTGCACCTACGCGCAGCACGACGGTTCCCACCCACATGCCAAGAGCAGCCGTAGTCACCACGGTCATGGCCTTGGCCCCAGCCGGAGTCTCTGTTGCGGTAACGGCAGTCGCCCCGGGCGCGCCCGCGCAGTGACCGCCTTTATTCACGTAAGTCCGCTCTGCTCCTCGGATCTCGGATCACGAAGCTTTCGCTCGTCTCTGTCACTCTCCCTCTCGTTTTGGATGCTGAATCGCCGGGACGGTACGTCCCTATCTCGTTTTAGGATGCCCTTTCTGCGATCCGCAGTAGGTGGCATGGGGTGCAAACTGTGCGGCGTGCGGAACATCGTATTCCATTCGACTTGTGCAATTGAAACCGATCGCCCTATAGAAAACAAGTCCAGATCTCCCATCCGCCCCTTGGATGGGCTATAGAAAAGATTGGGAGAAAGGGAGGGGGGGCTCAAGGCATCATACTTTCTACCTTATCCACTACTCATCATCGTCATCATCGCAATCATCATCATCACCAACATCGTCACCATCATCATCACCACGTTGAGATCTGTGTTTCGTCTAGGTTCTTGTAGCACTACATTACGTCTCGCCGCAGCCTACTGGCTGGTTCCTGCACTCGTTTGTATCCGGTATCCGTTTCGTCGCCGTCTGTGATAGAATGCTTCGGTAGGCTCGCGATCACCAGCGGGCCTACTACCTTCCTCTGCAGAAGACTCGGCCCAAAGAAAACGTTCCCGTCTGCTCTGAGGTTACAGTATCTAGTTGGCAAGGAGCGGCGCATGAGCGGTCCGCAGCAAATTATCCGCTTTCGTATGTAACGCAGCCGGGGAATCACCGGGGCTTTGCGCGGTTCTTTCTTTGCTTCCGGTTTTCTTCCGTTTGTTTCATGAATGTATATCATCGGAAAGGGGAGGCAAGGGCGGCAAGGGAAGTGCAGATGACTGTGTTGGTACAAGCCCGCGAAGCCAGCTACGTAGTTCTGCCTGCGGATTTCAATCGCGTTACGAGCTCACATGGTATCTATAACTTCCTTTAGCTCCCGTTCATCCAAAATGTGGAAGCCCTTGTCGGTCGTAACCTAGGCCAGAATGAATTGGACGTACATGACGTTATCGGCAGAGATGTGCGTACCTGGGCAAGCTGTACGTTGTGTTGGTCGAGCTTCTCTTCCATGACTTGCTTGAGAACTCTCAGAACGAGGACCTGCGCTTCTGTGAGAGACATTTGCTACGGGTCGGGTTAAGGACTACGCATCCGTTTAGACAGTGTGCTAGGGAAGTGCGCACCGAGTGCCATTTGTCCTGGAGCTCGCTCTGCGCTGCCTCGGAACCCGAACCGATTGCCTTGGCGTCGTAACGTACAAACGTCCCCGAGGGGTCGGTGTGGTATCTACGGCCTTGTCAAAAGCCAGGAGGAAAGACGAAAGGAGGGCACACACAGCTGTGGGCCGACCTCGTCGATGCCGGCGATGAGGAGGGCGACGCCGAACGGGCGGCTCATCATCGCGTCCTCATCGTGCACGCTCTCGCCGAAACGGAGTGCGAGGTCGCAGACTGCTTGCGTAACGCTCTCCACTTTGATCCGCTCGTCGTAGGTGAAGGCGTGGTTCTGGGCGGTGACACGGGCGTGGTCGACGATGGTGCGTGCGTCGGCGGTAAGGCCGGACATGGCACATCCGAGATGCGTGTCGATCTCCATGATCTTCTCTATTGATGAAGCCTCGAGCAAGGGGGACTGGACCCGCTTCTCGACGCCTAGGACGACGCCGTGTGGCGTGCGGATGCCTACAGTTGTAGAGCCGAGCTAGAAGCAGATGTGTGCGCTCGGCACGGTATCAAATCCGGCATGGGACAGAAAAACGCACTTTTATCGCTTCGATGGCATATTCAACTATCACACACAACGCGCCGTCAGACTGATAAGACACACGATGAATTTTTCCCCATTGGAGTTGTAAGTACCTTGGAATAACCGACCCTCAGGTGAGAAGGTATTGACACCGCGATCTTAGATGGAACAAGGATTTAGGGTTATACGTGATTACTCAGGGCTTAGGGCTCACCGTACTCTGAGCGAGTTAAGAACATGAGGAGCTAGGAGAACAGGAAAGGCGATCAGGTGGAAGTGTGTGCCACTTGAGGCAAGACGCGACGCGCATGCGTGAGAAAGTCTTAGTCACGTGTGACCGAGATAAGCCAAAAAGATATTACGGCAGCAAGGCCTAGGGCTGTTCTCCGCCTCCGCCTCCACCCTGTAAGAGGTAGTGATTGCCGCCGCAAAATGGCTGAGACCGCGGAGAGCACGGTGCTGTACCTGAAACCAGCTGTACGCGGCGAGCTTTACAGTTGTATCAAGCGGAGTGCGGACGGGGATGGAGATCACACCGGGGGCAAAAAAGTAAGAGGCAAGACTTTTTTGGCAGCGTCTCACGCACTTGTTTACCAATTCCAGTCACCCACTTCTCGATTCAGAGAGAGTTTGGCTCTCCGGGCTTCTCTTTATTTGTACGTCGCTCCTCATCTCCTCGGGTCTCCTTACCTTCTCCCCTCATCCCGTTCCCATCACACCCCATCCCATCCCATCCCCTCGTGCGCTCGCCGGCCCGCGCGTAGTCCCCCTCGTACGTTACTCCACTCCCTCTTTCCCCATTTGCTGCGCTCGTCTCGTCTTCTTTCCTCCTCCGTCTCCTCCCGCGCGTTGTCAACCTAATCCTCGGCGTCTGGTTACTGAGCATTGGTATATAGCTTCATCGCCCATCTTTACCTGATTGCGCTTTGCAGCCATGGTCGCTGCCAAGTCCGTCCCTCAGAACCGTCGTCGCTCGTCGAACAACGATCCCTTCGATGCCTTTCTCCGCCCACCGCCCGATGAGACACCCGCTCAGCGCGAAATGCGCATTCTCGCGGAACAACAAGCTAAGCAAGTCAGCGATGCCATCGATGAGCAGCTCCGTGTGGAACGTACAGAACTCAAGAGGAATAGGCCCGATGTGAAGATCCTCCTCTTGGGCCAGAGTGAGAGCGGGAAAAGCACGACCCTCAAACGTAGGTGCTCCCATCAGTCTTCCTTTTGGGCGCGAAATGGGCGCATATACGTCTATGTGTCTGATGTCCGCGTGCACCCGCCCAAGGCTGTGCCTGCAGGCATCCATTCATCTTGCTCGTGCGCATATATTCCCACGCTCACTCATTTCGCAGAGTTCCAGCTCCTGCACACTCCCGCTGCGTTTCAGGCCGAACGAATAGCATGGCGCACCGTTATCTATCTCAATCTCGTCCGCTCTGTCCGAAGGTGCGTCTTCCCCGATCATATGTCGTGCACTCGCACAGCTCATTGCCTGGCAGAATCCTCGATACCATATCCGCGGAGCGCGAGGAGGATATACTTGAGACTGCCTCTATTATTAGCGACAGGCCTACTACTTCCACCTCCTCAGTACCAACTGACCCCGAAATCCACCGTATCGCCGCCGAGAAGCATGCCGAATACAGCGCCATACTAGCGCCCGTGTTGGAACTAGAGGGGAGACTAATTCACAGGCTGCGCGAGGATGACGAGGACGACGAGGCGACCCGTCTCGGAGACGGGAGCACGCCAGGTTGGTCTACGCCGCGCGGCGAGTATGCCGTACGCACGACGAGCAACTGGAAGCGCGCGTTCACATTAAAGCGCAGTTCGAAACGGGTGCAGCCTTCGATGTTGTGGTTGGAGGACCCCTCAGATCCGGTGCATGTCCTAGACAGGTGTCGCGACGCGATGGTTCGTCTCTGGGGCGATGAATGGGTGCGCCGGCGCCTAGTGGATAAGCGGGTCAGACTGCAAGAAAGTAGCGGATTGTGCGTCCGCGCCCATCATGTGCGAGCATATGAAGACGCTAAGCTGAATATACAGCTATCTCGACCAAATAGAGCGTATCACGGGAAAAGATTATTCACCTACCGATGGTGCGTTCCTTGATGCTCGGTGTGTATTCACCGAAGTGCCATCTGATTACGCTTCAGAGGATGTCCTAAAAGCACGCTTGAAGACCGTTGGCGTCGTCGAGCATTCGTTCACGATTAGCATGGGCTCCATGCGGGGGAACACTAATTGGATAATTTACGATGTTGGCGGTGCGCGCAACCAACGCCATGCGTGGGCCCCTTTTTTCCAAGATGGTGTGTCCATGCGTTGTTACTCACATCATTCGCTTCTGAACCCAAAATCAAGTGAACACCATCATCTTTTTGGCGCCAATATCGGCATTTGATCAGGTGCTTACGGAGGTGCATGTTCCTATCCCGGGAATGCCGTTGCCTACTCTAACCGTATAGCTTGGTGCTGCAGGACCCGCGCGTCAATCGCCTGGAGGATTCATTGCTACTTTGGCGCGCAGTCGTGTCAAATAAGCTTCTTGACAAGGTTCCTGTCGTGCTTTTCCTGAACAAGTGCGATCTCTTGCGAGAGAAGCTCGAAGCGGGTGTCCGACTGAAGAGCCACTTGGTGACATATGGGGACCGGCCCAATGACTATGAGTCCGTATCAAAATGTGAGTGGTGAAGTGGAATAACCCTATTGAGCTCAAATTACTAAATCTTAATCTAGATCTCCGGAACAAGTTTGGCCAGTTGCACAATCAAAACTCGCCCAATCGCGAGCGCGAATTGTTCAGTGCGTGTCTGTGCGCGACACGCCAGGTGGGATTGGCTAACCCAGCGTCGTCTTGACTACAGTTCACTACACGTCGGTCGTCGACAAGGAGAAGACCGCTCAGATCATCGCAAGTGGTGCGTGTTTTCCCTGATGTTTATCGACCTGCCACTAATTAGCGCGTTGTTTCAGTTCGCGAGGCCATACTACGGCTTAACTTGAAAACTCTCCGGCTCATGTAGTCGCCGTGTTCCTCGCGTACGCGTCTCCTGAACCCTTTACCCTCATCACCCCCAGATAACGATACCTTAATTGTGCCTGTGCTGTTGGTCAGTGCGTTGGCGTAATCTCTCTTCACTCTCACAACCTCATTTAGCTGGTATATATACATCTGTCTGTGTTGTGCTTGCATTCTCTGTTGTTCTGAGAGATAGGATAGGTGGTTGGGTGCTTTCGTATTTTGTGCGAATAGTTCGTTTTCTTATCGCGTGGGAATAATATTCAACACCATTTGATTGTGGTTACTGTACTGTTCGGTTACCGGACGACCCGATGTCTGTCCCAACAACTCTGCTCAACGACGGCAACCAGGTCAATAATCCCTCACAACTTACCCGTTGTTTCGTGACAGTGATTTTCGATTTTGTACTCAACTCTAGATCCCCATCCTCGCGTTTGGCACAGGGTCCAAATTCAGGTCCAAGGCAAGGGTCACTTCGCCTTCTCCAGTCTCTACTGACGATCAATAATTTCTTTAGGATGTGACCGCGGTCGTAGAACAGGCATTCGAAGTGGGCTTCTCGCACATCGATACAGCTGCTGGTATGTTACGTCTCTCTGCATGTCATCTTGGTTCTTATATCCCCTTCCCCTCCCCTCGGCCGGCCGGCTAGCTTACGCAAATGAGCAATTTGTCGGCAAGGCGATTCGCGAGAGCGGGCTCGCGCGCGAAGATGTGTGGGTGACGAGCAAGTACGACGGGCACGACGACAACGTGCAAGGGGCGGTGCGCACCACCCTGCGGAAGCTCGGCCTTGCACACCTCGATTTGTACCTCGTGCACAGCCCGCGGGTCATCGTGAACGATGACCTGGAGGGGCTGTGGAGGCGGATGGTCGAGATCCGCGAGGCTGGGTTGGCAAAGTGTGTCTTTTATTGTTTGTGGCCGATGGACGGAGAGGGCTTGACGAGTGCGTACGCGGGCAGGAGTATTGGAGTGAGCAACTTTACGCTCGAGCTGTTGCAGCGCGTCGTCAAGATAGGTAAGACGCTTCCGGCCGTGAACCAGGTGCGTCGCTTGGATCGTGCGTGGAGACGGATGGCCGAGAGCCGCCCTGCGCAGATCCGGGTCCACCCTTACAACTACGCGTCGTGCAAGGAAGTGCTCGAGTTCTCCGCCAAGCACGCCATCGTCACCGAAGCGTACGGCAGCCTCGCGTGCGTCCCGTTCCCTCCCTCCACCACTCCATTCCACCAGGACAGGATTGACATCGTGGGCACGTGAAGCCCGATCACACAGTACCCCGGCGGGCCTGTCGACCCCGTGCTGGCCACAATCGCGCACAGGATCGGCGGCACGCCGGGCCAGGTGATATTCAAGTGGGCGCACGCCAAGGGCTTCGTCGTCGTCACCACTACCGAGCGGCGCACAAGGCTCGACGAGTACCTCGCCGTCGTCCATCTGCGTGCGTTCCTTCCGCCAGCAAAATCGTTCTGGCTGACCGACCCCCCACGTGCCATAGCGGACCTCACGCAGGACGAGATAGAGGCGATCGACAAGGCAGGCGCGCTGGGGCCCCCAAGCCCCGCGCTCGTGCGAGCACGGGAGATGGTGCGCACTGCGCGCGCGCGGCGTGCGGCACTCGGCACGATGGTCGTCCTGTTGGTCGTCCTGTGTTTGCGTCGGCTCGGGTGGCTCGGGTTACCGTGCGCGCATTGATAGCATTTGGGGAATTGCTTGGTGCAGATTAGATGATGTGTGTTGTTTTTCGTGGCAGCGCCTCGCCTCTAGCCTGGCTGGGGCAAGGGCGCAACGGCCGGGCCGGATCTAGAGTTACTACGTGTCGCTGTTTTCAGACTTAATCGGCCGAATCTTGTATGATAAATCCCGCTGTGAGTGAGAGTAGAGGGCTTGTCTCGGCAGCGGTGGCGACGCTCTTCTTGTTGTGCCACTACAGTGAACAACCGGGTGCGCAGCTCCGCCGGCAACTTGCTCATCTTCAATAGATCCAGCTGCGGACCCCAAGAGCGGCGACCAAGTTGCTAATTTATGGAGAAGACGCTCACTCTAGACTCTTTCCTTCCCATCTCAACCACGTTCGATTTGGGGATCGCGAGCCCCATGGTGGAGAGTCCGTCAAAGGGGGTGTACAGTAGACGGCACACGGGGTTTTCAGCGCCACACCCCAACATTTCTACCCTAAGCGAGCCAACCGTGACTGCGACACTAAATGGGTCGGCTCACACACACCGTCGTCGTTCGAGTCGCCCCAGAAACGGTGTTTCTTCCTCTTATGCAATTTGCCGCTCCTACGCTTCGCCTCTACGACAGCGAGGGTCCGACAATAGTCTTCTGGCTGTTATCGTCCTTGATGTCGGCGTCGTCACCCTCAGATGTCTTCTTAACGAATTCTCCTGTCGGGGCTGCATGCTTCCATGAATTCCAGATGACCTGAACCTTTGCGAGGTCATCTTTTCTCGTTTAGTATGCTTTGCCCCACGAGAACAAGTCATCCTCGAGTTTGGAGCCGCTGTTGCATATAATGAAGCGGGGATGGACATGTGATTTGATAGTGGGGAAGTCATGATAAGGATAGAAGTGAAGGGTAAAAAAATCCTTCACGTTTGTGGGGGGTTTCATAGGTGGATCGGGCAGAGGGGACTTTGGTCTGCATATCGGTAGCTCCCACATGTCCTCGAGTGCAACGAGAGTGTATTGGTAAACCTCAGCCTATCATTAGGATGTCAATCACACTGTACGGAGTAATTAAAGAGATTACATACCTCAATGTTAGGGAACTTGTGGGTGTTTCTGGCATTGTAGTACGCATCAAGGATCCAGGTTTCAGGGAGAAGTAGCCACTGGTTCGCATCGAATGCCCTATGAAATATGCAACTCACCAGGTGGAGTCATCAGCATACATGTAGGTAAAACGTAGAGGAATAAACATGCAGCGGAGAATGTTGTAACGAGTATCAACATTCAAAACGGATTGTTCCATGTTCCAGGCGTACTCGAGGCTGTCAAGCTAAATGTCAAGGATTATCGTTGTTTGTCAAACTGAGAAATGAGAAAGAACTTGCCAGGCGTCCTTTCGTTGACCTTCGCAGACAATGAACATAGTCTAGGTGTTGAGACCCAGCTGTGAGCAGACAGCAATATCCAGTAACTTTGTCGACACACTTCTTAGACGCCTCTGACATGTGCCGGAGGGGTGTCCAAATTGTTTCCGCATTGGTAGGTCCATCAGAGTAGATAGAGGGATTGCATGAACTCTCGCTGTCATCGTAATCCATGGTTTGAGTTTGAGATGAAGCTATGAAGGACCAAACATTGAACGTAATATTGAACTCTCAACAATTCACAGCCTTACTGTAAAAGTAATGAACCACGTAACACCCTGCATGACTCACGTCCTTTCTGCTTCTCGACAGACATCTCACATAAATGTGTGCTTTGTGTGACTCTGTCTCACTGCTGATGGCATCTTGTCCTTGAATATACCTATAGGTTGGTAGATTCATCAATGTGTTTCCTAATTCGTACAGACTTCTCTTCTTGACTAAGCGAGTGTGAGATTTAAGTAAGGTAGCCTCACACTTGATCAAGTGTGATGTTGCTCACTTCTGTGTGATGGATGTGACGGATCGGTAATGACAGACAATGAGCAAGAGAGAACTCTGGGGCCTCAATTCGACAAAAAACTATGGGTTAAATACATCATAGTACTACTACCCGCTTGCATGGCCCATGACGCATTGCACTTACATGGCCTACTAGTCGTACAAGGTCTTCATCTGGGACAATCTCAGATTTCCTACAATATTTCCGTGAGCACCAAATTGAACACAAGTTGGTCAGTACTTTGCGTCATTTTGACAGTATCTGCAAGTCACAGGATCCCAATGAGTCGTGCTGACTCATTCGGTTCACAACACCGATGCGAAATTCCGACTTCTCGTTTTTACTAAGGGTTACCGGACGACCCAATGTCTGTCCCAACAACTCTGCTCAATGACGGCAACCAGGTCAATAATCCCTCACAACTTACCCGTTGTTTCGTGACAGTGATTTCGATTTTGTACTCAACTCTAGATCCCCATCCTCGCGTTTGGCACCGGGTCCAAATTCAAGTCCAAGGTAAGGGTCACTTCGCCTTCTCCAGTCTACCGACGATCGAGAATTTCTTTAGGATGTGACCGCGATCGTAGAGCAGGCACTCGAAGTGGGCTTCTCGCACATCGATACAGCTGCTGGTATGTTACGTCTCTGCATCTCATCTTGGTTCTTATATCCCCTTCCCTTCCCTCCCCTCCCCTCGGCCGGCCGGCCAGCTTACGCAAATGAGCAATTTGTCGGCACGGCGATTCGCGAGAGCGGGCTCCCGCGCGAAGACGTGTGGGTGACGGGCAAGTACCACAGGCACGACAACGACGTGCAAGGGGCGGTGCGCACCACACTGCGCAAGCTCGGCCTTGCCCACCTCAATTTGTACCTCGTGCACAGCCCAGGGGTCATCGTGAACGATGACCTGGAGGGGTTGTGGGCGCGGATGGTCGAAGTCCGTGAGGCTGGGTTGGCAAAGTGTGCCTTTTATTGTTTGTGGCCGAGGGACGGAGAGAGTCTGACGAGTGCGCGCGGGGGCAGGAGTATCGGAGTGACCAACTTTACTCTCGAGCTGTTGCAGCGCGTCGTCAAGATAGGCCAGACCCTTCCGGCCGTGAGCCAGGTGCGTCGCTTGGATCGTGCGTGGAGACGGATGGCCGAGAGCCGGCCGGCGTAGATCCGGGTCCACCCTTACAACTACGCGTCGTGCAAGGAAGTGCTCGAGTTCTCCGCCAAGCACGGCATCGTCACCGAAGCGTACGGCACCCTCGAGTGCGTCCCGTCCCCTCCCTCCACTCCACTCCACCCGCCAGGATAGGATTGACATCGCGGGCACGTGAAGCCCGATAACACAGTACCCCGGCGGGCCTGTCGACCCCGTGCTAGCTACAATCGCACGCAGAATCGGCGGCACGCCGGGCCAGGTGATATTTAAGTGGGCGCACGCCAAGGGCCTCGTCGTCGTCACCACTACCGAGCGGCGCACGCGGCTCGACGAGTACCTCGCCGTCGTCCATCTGCGTGCGTTCCCCTCCCCTCCCCTCCCCCACAGCAAACAGTTCTGGCTGACCGACCCCCCACGTGCCATAGCGGACCTCACGCAGGACGAGATAGAGGCGATCGACAAGGCCGGCGCGCTGGGGCCCCCGAGCCCCGCGCTCGTGCGAGCATGGGAGATGGTGCGCACTGCGCTCGCGCGGCGTGCGGCACTCGGCACGATGGTCGTCCTGTTGATCGTCCTGTTTTTGCATCGGCTCGGGTGGCTCGCGTTACCGTGCGCGCATTGATGGCTTTTTGGGGAATTGCTTGGTGCAGATTAGATGATGTGTATTGTTTTTCGTGGCGGCGCCTCGCCTCTAGCCTGGCTGGGGCAAGGGCGCAACGGTCGGGCTGTTTTCAGACTTAATCGGCCGAATCTTGTATGATAAATCCCGCTGTGAGTGAGAGTAAAGGGCTAGTCTCGGCAGCGGTGGCGACACTCTTCTTGTTGTGCCACTACAGTGAACAACCGGGTGCGCAGCTCCGCCGGCAACTTGCTCATCTTCAATAGATCCAGCTGTGGACCCCCAGAGCGGTGACCAAGTTACTAATTTATGAAGACCCTCTCGCTGGACTCTTTCCTTCCCATCTCAACCACGGTCAATTTGGGGGTCGCGAGCCCCATGATGGAGAGTCCGTCAAAGAAGTGTACAGTAGGCGGCACACGGGGTTTTCAGGGCCCCATATTCCAATATCTCTACTCTAAGCGAAGCAACCGTAACTGCGACACTAATGGGGTCGGCTCACACACACCGTCGTTGTCCGAGTCGCCCCAGAAACGGTGTTTATTTCCTCTTATGCAAGTTCCCGCTCCTACGCTTCGCCTCTATGACAGCGAGGGTCCAACAGTAGTCTTCTGGCTGTTATCGTCCTTGATGTCGGCATCGCCACCCTCAGATGTCTTCTTAACGAATTCTCCTGTCGGGGCTGCATGCTTCCATGAATTCCAGATGACCTGAACCTTTGTAAGGTCATCTTTTCTCGTTTCATATGCTTTACCCCACGAAAACAAGTCGTCCTTGAGTTTGGAGCCGCTGTTGCATATAATGAAGCGGGAATGGACATGCGATTTGATGGTGGGGAAGTCATGATAAGGATAGAGGTGATGGGTAAAAAAAAATCCTTCAAGTTTGTGGGGAGTTTCATAGGTGGATCGGGCAGAGGGGACTTTAGTCTGCTTATCGGTAGCACCCACATGTCCTCGCGGCAAACGAGAGTGTATTGGTAAACCTCGGCCTATTATTAGGATGTTAATCACACTGTACGGAATAATTAAAGAGATTACATACGTCAATGTTAGGGAGCTTGCGGGTGTTTCTAGCATTGTAGTACGCATCAAGGATCTGGGTTTTGGGGAGAAGTAGCCACTGGTTCGCATCAAATGCCCTATGAAATGTACAGTCCACTAGGTGGATATCAGCATACATGTAGGTAAAACGTAGAGGAAGAAACATACGGCAGGAGAATGTTGTGACGAGTATCGACATTCAAAGTGAATCGTTCCATGTTCCAGGCGTACTCGAGGTTGTCAAGCTAAATGTCAAGGGTTATTGTTGGATGTCAGACTGAGAAATGAGAAAGAACTTGCCAGGCGTCCTTTGTTGACCTTCGCAAACAATGAACATAGTCTAAGTGTAAAGACCTAGCCGTGAGCAGACAGCGATTTCCAGTGACTTTGTCAACGCGCTTCTTAGACGCCTCTGACATGTGCCGGAGGGGTGTCCAAATCGTTTCCGCATTGGTAGGTCCATCGGAGTAGATAGAGATGTTGAAATATTGTGTGTGGTGTGCGCTCACGCGCGCGACACCTCGGTCTCGGGCACAGACCTCGTCGCATGTCCGAGTTGGGACGCCCTGGTGGCGTGTAGGTAGGAGAGGTGAGACGCGGGAAGGGTCCCGCATCACGATCATTACGAGTTACCTAGGGACGATGATACTTTATATTATGATCAGGGACAATCCCTGTGTTACTACGATACTACAAGCTTGTGATAGCTTCTCTAACGGAATGCGGGTGTCCGCAACTTATTTCACGTGTACTTACGAGTTCCTCTCGATGTACTTAAGCTAGAACATCCCCATAACCGCTGCGTTGCAACAAGAGAGATTTTATAAACTCTCACTGTCATCGTAATCCATGGTTTGAGTCTGAGATGAAAGACCAAACGTTGAACTCTCAACAATTCACGGCCTTACTGCAAATTGTGTAATGAACCACGTAACACCCCGCATGACTCACGTCCTTTCTGCTTCTCGACAGACATCTCGCATGGAGTGTGCTTTTGAGTACGACACTACAGTATCTGTACTGTAGTCACGGTGATTCAGATAGTCGAATGAGGCACGTGAGCGGCTGGTGCGAGCCTGAGGCTCCAGTGTTGGACAGTCGTTGACTGGAAGTCGGGAGTCAGGGTTACACAATGTCGACCAGTCACTGACTAGTCATTTGACCGTGGAACAACCGTGGCTTTTCTCATCATGTGGCAGCACTGTTGAAGCGCACACGAACACGAAGTTGATGCTGGGGGCCCTGGGGCGGCGCTGAGAGGTATGGTCATCGTCATTTGCAGTCGCGATCGTTGACCCCCATGGTCAGACGGCCACCCTGACTGGCACAACACTGGACCGCAGTGTGAACTCTGTCTCCTACTGTATTTCCTTATAACTTATCGCTTACTAAGCTTTGCCCATGACTGCCTCTGGCTGCCTCCCAGTCTCCCAGCGGTGTCGCCGCCGTGATCAAGACGCGTGTTCGTCGCGTGAGCGCAGACAGTGGACACCGATCTTCCGCCAGAGAACCGTGAAGTCGAAATCGTGTAGACTTGAACGGGTGGAAGAGCGACGCTCGAAGGTACACCACCTCCCCCTTTACTCTTCTTTTCGCCTAAATCGCCTCCGCACCTTGCACAGCACCGTCGCCGCGAGCAAGACGTCTGTTCGTCGCGTGAACATGTGCGGGACACTGATGTTCTCCGACTTGAACCCAACTTATCTGCTCGACAGCTTGCTCAGCGACGTCGTCATCTGCGAGAGAAAGCGCCAGAAACACATGCGTCCCAATGTGTTCGCCATCTGGCTGAGTGCTCACATGAATTAAATGGACAACGCACCCGAGCGGTGAGCGCCAGATGGGAATCACGGGATTGTACACACTGCTTCCCGTCGCTCGCATGCGCGAGGTGCGCACGGTGCTGCTCCCCGCGACGTCGCCCTCGCACGTGTACACGCTCCGAACGGGCGGCCGGAGTGGCTCACCGAGCTCACGGAGGCGCTGCAAGCACACGCACAACTCCAATCTTGACGAGAAGCAACCGTGACCTGCGTCTCACGCGCGAACGGCAGCATAATGCACAGGCGACGGACATGGCTGTCGCCTAGCACCGAACGATAGCTCGAGTCTGCACATCCTTGAAACATATTCTCATAAAGCATGCAAATCCGTGTTGCACTGTTTCTCATACAATCGCCGCACGCTCTTGTTCCTCAAACGATACCGTCCTAGGCAATAAACTCCCATTCGACCCACCCACCTGTTCGTTTCCTGCTCTTTCGTTTGCTTCTATCACCGATCGTACGCCGTATATCTCTTCCAAGGGCGTCTGTTGTGTTTTTTTCCTCTTAACTCACCTTCATATTGAAGTTCTTCCTTTCACAACCTCCGTATCGCACGAGAGCGTGCCTGGGATCAGACGATTGCGTCGCGTGGCACATTCTGGCAACCCTATGTCAGGGAATGTACCCCCAGTAGTTGATGTTGGCCAGTGGGCAGGACTGGAGCTGGCGAGGAGCCACGTGCTCAGGTTCGTCTTCAAGAACAGTGAGTTCGGATTCATCTTTTATTTCTTTTCGGTGGTGTGATGAATACATTTTCACTCGAAAAGTCATCCTGATTCCGATGCATGTTCTCCCGGTTGGTGGGCTATTTGTTAGAGCTGTCTTCAAGGCGCTTGGTACCGCCCGATATCTCCACAAGCCTGTTTGTATACCTTTCTTAACCCTATGCCCGCGTATTGACGTTTTCCGTGTAGTTCTTCCAAGCGAAGAAAATGACGAAGAAGCAGATCGCGGTCTTCATTGCGGGAGCACAAGTGGGACTATCGACGTGGGTATCTAAGTTTGGTTGTTCGTGCGACGTTTGTATCAGCTGACGTTGAATTCTCGTCAGTATTCGGTTTTGCTGCTGCGCTTTTGGAGACGCTTCCCTTTGTCGGATCGATCTTCTCAGTGTCCAACAGAGTTTGAGCCGCCATGTGGGCCCATGATACCGTGACGCAAACGACGCGACATTCATTGGATTAATCGGTGCTAACAGCGACTTAGATCTTGAGAAGAGGCAGCATTGGTTTTCGGAGAAGGAGAGAAAAAGTTCCTGATTTTCAGGGATTTTAGACGCGTACGTTCTGCTCGCACTTCTCGGCCATACAACAGATGCGGCCGATGAGGACTCGCGTGCCTTTTTATTTATTTTTGACTTTGTTTGCGAATTAAGTTAAGATCCTACCGGTACTGACTCTGGTAGACTCGAGGTCCCTGAAGGACACCATGTTGCATTATGGCCATTGCCAACTGAGTGCACGCTCCCAATAGATTTTCTGTAATGAGAGAAACATAGACCTACCAGCTACCAGCGATCATAGCACGACGGGTCCGATATGGGTCCGATGAATTCCGCTTTCGGCTGGCGCCCGGATCAAGAGCGGGATGTCGCAGACACCTCAGACACCCCAATGCGTAGGAGGGTAGATCTTCTCTGATTTGAACACGAGTGGCAGTTTTCAATTCTGCGCTTGAAATCTGCGCTTACTTGGGGTACGGCCTTCCCTCTTTAAGCCTCGAGCTTCAATAGCTTCAATTTTCAACGTTGAACGCTGGGCTAGTACTCCATGCACTTTCAACTTCAGATCAAGCTTCAGATAGAACTCCATGAAATTTATTTGCTACGGTGCCATAATTCCATGCCTATCTAGGTATTAGGAATCAACGGATATATGCGCTCTGCCCCCTTAACACTGTACATCAGGCCGCTGACCACCGCTAGGCTCAAGTTTAGCGTAGGTGTTGTTCTATACATCCGCCCATCAGCGCTGGATAAGACGAAATGACTCTTCGAGCTCAATTCCAGTGACATCGCGCACTCATCACGCCATATGTGAATTTACGTCACGTCCCTCCCACACTGTGAGAGGACGTTCCCCGTGCCAGTGACATTCATGATACGGAAACACTCTCACTTCGACCTGGGATTTACAAGGTGGACTATTGTAACCTGACTGGATCCTTTACTGACGCTACGAAATCACAACTGGCGATGGGCTGTGAACATAACGGAATGCAGTCTACTATCGGCGTGGAAGACATGAAAAACGTGATGGTCCGGATCTCTGTTGCTCATCGCTAATCCTTTCCCGTAATATTTCCATTTCTCCAGTAACGTCTAGCGCCTACCGGTCATGTGCAAGATTTGTGCCCCCTTTTTCGTATACGGCGCTTATGGTGGCGAGACCTAAGGCCGCGGTTGAAGGGTCTTCTATTGTCGCATTCACCACCCCCACCCTCTCAAAGAAATGTCCATATCTGTACACGATCTTGATTCTGAGGTTTTGCTCTCAGTTGTTGACCACGTATTTCTGCCCCCGAAGCTTCCCCAACAGGCCCCGACAGAGGAAGCCGAACGCGGGACCAATGTGGCTTTGTGCCACATCCTCAAACGAGCTGCTCGAGCTTTCTCCAAGGACCTCTCGCCCCTTCAGCAGTCGTTATGGGCTCGGATGATAAAAATGATGGGATCTATCCACCGGACTGCGAGGGCCCCGCTGGTAGAAGCGGAACTCGCAGGCGCCTTAGCAGATCTTGCTGTCGGAGGTGGGCTCGACGAATTGCCACCCGCGTGTTGTATCATCGTTCACCTTCACTTTCAGATGTCTTCGTTATGCATGTTCGAGCTCAGAATGCCGCTATCGTTGTTCGCATGCTTATCAGTCATGTTCGATTCGAGATATTCGAAGTCTCCCCACCGACCAGCAACGTCATGTCGACCAACGGAAAACTTCTCTGCTCCTATCCCGGTCCTGCTGTCCAGATTTCCTCCGATAATTTTTCGAAAGAATGCTTTCTTCGAGAACTCGCTTCCTTTCTCATCCAAATGGATGTCGACGCGTTGGATTCCACTGCGACTGCAGTCAAGGCTGGATCCACTGTACGCGAAGTTCGTGAGAGCACTCACCCAAGATATATATCCGAACTATTAGTGGGGATTCTAAGGGGCTTTGGCCAGCCGGCCCCTGTAGATCGTATCACGAAACGGATAGGGGATGAGGTTCTTTGGAAAGACGCTTACAAGCCTTGGCGCCGATCGCCACTATGGCTCGTTATCAGGGTGGCACTTCAAACATCCCTGGACTACGACACGTACAAAACGTTTATTCTCTTTTTTCACACACGCCTCCTCCAAATCTGCATCCAAAGGGACTTTCCAAGCGAAACGCTCCACTTAATGAGGATCAAGATGGCGCGACGTCTCTCGAAGCTGGGCCCCGCTGTTTCGGACGACATCTATCGAACAGTGTACGACACAGCGAAGGAGACAGAGTCCCTTCTTCGGAATCGTTGGTCGAGTTTCCAGGAGAGCCAGTCCGTTTCTCCGCCGTGGCACCCCGAGGAACTGGACATCGTCCGGGATACTGCAATCACTCTCAAGAATTCACGTCCTTACCTCATAAACGCACTGTACTCAACATCACACAGCTACGCGCAGAAGCAATTTAAACCTTCTCATCCACTACGTCTTGTCGACACAGTCGACTTCAGTCGTTTTTCAGACGGTCGACTCACAGCAGCTGTTGCAAAGGACAAGCGCACTGCTCTCGCGGACTTCGAGTTGTCCGTCGAGAGATATCTGGATTCCTGGGTTGGTTCGCTTCAACGTGACTACAACGCTCCAGGTGTGGTTGTGTCCTGCATTGAGCAGTATTACGCCAGCGCGAGCGAGATCTACAATGCCTATCCCGAGGATAACTCGGTCATGATTTTGACCATCACGGATCTTTGGATGGCTTTGGATAAGTTGACTATACAACAATGTCCTCTGCTGGCATCTTATTCACCGGAGATTCCTCGAGATTTCCTTCATCCTCTACTTCTTCATCGCTCCGGCTCCCTGCGACGTGCCATGCTTATTGAAGAGTATATTATACAGCGGCATCAGGACGCTTCCTGCACGACGTCCATCTTCTCGGACAATGCCACCGAATCGTCATTCGCCGTGCGGTATTTTCGTGATTCTCAGAAGCTGCAAAAGCTTTCCGCCGAAATCAACCGACATGCTGGGAACCAGCGGGAGGAAAAGCGTGCTGAACTCGGTGTCCTGAACAGGTGGTGGCAGGATCTTAAGGATGCGGCCTCAATGATGGATCACGACTACATCGAGGATTATGAAGGGAACCTAGTCCATGGTCGTTGTCAAAAGTGTCGATCAAATAACGAGGCTAATAAGCTGAAGATTGATGTCTTTGAATGGCCACTGCCACAGGCGACGGAGCAAGCACAACTGGTGATATTCGAGCTTTCTCCACCACGTGTGTTTTCCGCATGGCGCGAGATAACCTACAAGATTCTCTACGACATCGGGATGCCCAACGCTTCTGACAACTCTGACCAACCAAAGCTTCTCTTAGATTCCTTCTCCGGTCTAAGTCATTGGGCAGTGCGTCACTCATACCACCGAATCACAATTGGGTCCACCACGAAATCGTTCGGGGACCAAACCCATTACAAGATAGTTCGGATTCCTGCTGATGAGTCTGACGTTTTACTCAACAACGGGCTATCATTCAAATTGTATGATCGTAATGCCGAATCGTGGGCAGCACGGCCTTTTCTTGAATCTACCATTGCAAACCTCTGCACACCTCCTATTCCCGTGTCGTCTCCGTACGGCAAAATCCACTCCTTCGTTTCTGGGACGCACCACACTTCTAATGAGGTGATCACTTCTCAGGCTGACTGCCCCTCGGAGCTGAGCCCTCATGAGTACATGGCGTTTTCTGGGTTGCGCAGCGGGCCACGTTTGCAATGGCTGAACATAGCAAGGGAGTTATCATCACCCTCGCTCTCATTTCGCCGCGAGGAGGTGCATACGCTGATCACTCAAGCAGCCTGGCATCTTGGCCCACTGTCAGATGATGTACGCGAGTGGCACACCGAACTTGGCATTCCCAGCTTTGGATGGATGCTTCTACATGAACTAGAGGGCCTTCTTGGAAGGATAGAAGCCAATTGGCTAGAGGAAGTCACCATCAGGACTATCGGTATGTTAGATTGTACTCTCCGCTGCCCACCGGTGCCTTAGTTCTTCTATCTCTAGCTCTTATTACCAGCCGCCTCCTCTCTGCTGCGCGTGATCACAATATATGTCAAAGAGCGTATGCCTTTCTGCGGAAGGCCCGGAGCGTAGCACATAACTGGATTAGCGAGCTTAGTTCGAAGCTGGACGTGACTGAAGATGAAACGTCGCGCACCAACTTGCGCCGACGACTGTGCACAGTGGCTGCGACGTGTTTCTCTACCTATGATGTTTGCCTGGAGCACGTCCCTCAGACACTGGCTAGCAACGACGATATCGCCATAGCTGTGCATTGTTGTAACGCCACGACTGGCGTTATCGTGCGACGTGCGGTCAGAGTCTGGTTCTTCGTAGAGTGAAGCCTTATCAGGGCTTCAGTTCGGTGATGCACAAGTACCAAGTCGAGCTGTGCTCAAGACTGGTGTGAATGGAAATGCTAAGTCGTCTACTACGACTAGCGGGTGCGAGACAAAGTTGAAGGTCCGCGTTCGAATGGGTATGCGAGGCAAAAACGAAGGCCCGCGACGGTGAGAGGCAAAGATGAAAGCCCTCCTTTGGATCAACCCAAAAGATCCCTATCTGGTGAGACTAGAATGTTGTGGATTGGAAGAAGTCAAGTCTACCGTACAAGCTAGGTAGACTAGGGTTTATATAGTAGTACAGGATGTTTGTGTTGAACAAACATATGACGCGATCCTAGTCGATATGAGTCATGATGACGTAGGTATAGTAAGCAT
>WNGR01001108.1_pt1 | contig 70537 bp, 60 predicted proteins | sample 5407581 | NCBI WGS metagenome assembly WNGR01 (sample SAMN13153383, study PRJNA577476) | soil metagenome | isolation source: 80 cm soil or saprolite under Garry oak tree replicate 2 | place: USA:California | collected 2016-06-15
AAAGGGAACTCGGGGGCCGGGGCCGCCGTATATGACGGGCGAAGCAATCAGCGCGACGGCCACGGCGCCGATTCGCGCGTCGTCGCTTTATTGTTGTTGATGGGCCTGGGCGGCTGGGGTGTGCAAGCGCAGGCGCAGGTGAGCTGCTCTGGCGCGCCGTACTACTTCTTTAGCGGCAGCACGTCGTGCATGGGCGTTCAGTCCTCAGCCACTGCCGGCGGGGCCACTGCGGTAGGTTATGGCGCCAGCAGTACGGGACTCAATGGCATCGCCGTCGGCTTTCAAGCCGTTGCCTCTGGCGTCAACGCCATTAACGTGGGTGCGCGCACTGCTCCCGGTACCGGCGCGACCGCACAGTCGGCGATTGGCGTCGGTACGGATGTCACCGCTAGCGGCACGGCGGCCATCGGTATTGGCGTTCAAGCCGTCTCTAGCGGCAACGTGTCGACTGCCGTCGGCCCCTCGGCGAAAGCAACGGGGGACAACGGCGTTGCACTGGGTGCGAGCGCTAGCGCTGTCGCGTCGGGCGCGGTGGCACTGGGCAGCGGAGCCATAGGTTCGCAAACCAACGGTGTAGCCGTTGGTTCGGGAGCCAATGCCGCCGGTGCCAACGCCATTTATCTGGGAGCGCGCACCGCCGCGGGCACTGGTTCGACCGGGACGGCGTCCATTGCCGTTGGCACTGACGTCGTCTCTAACGCCGACTATGCCACCGCGATCGGCTTCCAGGCGGTGGGCAGCGGGCCTGCATCCGTCGCGATGGGTTATATCGCCACTGCCTCTGGGACGCATGCCGTCGCGCTCGGCTTTCAGGCCATCGGCAGCGGCCTCAACTCCGTGTATCTGGGGGCGCGTACCACCGCGGGCACGGGCGCAACGGCGGCAGGGGCAATTGCCGTTGGCACAGATGTAAAGTCCACCGGCCCCTCTTCGCTCGCTGCGGGCACCGTAGCCGCCGCCTCGGCGCAGAATGCCGTGGCGTTGGGGGCGGGAGCCGCCGCTAGCGGCGTGAACGCGCTCGGCATGATGGTCGGCTCCAACGCCAGCGGCGCAAACGCAATAGCGCTGGGTGCGTCCGATTCCGTCGCGGAAGGCGGTTCGTCCGCACCAGCGGCGGTGGGCGGCGCCGCGGCGTCGGGCATTCGCGCCATTGCGATCGGCGCGGGCGCCAGCTCGGCCGGCTCCTCGTCCATTGCGATAGGCGATTCGGCTCAGACGGGAGCCAACACGAATGCCATCGCCATGGGTACGAATGCAACGGCGTCGGCAGGCAGCGCCGTCGCGTTGGGCAACCAGACGGTTGCGAGCAACGGCAATGCGACAGCGGTCGGCTTTACGTCGCGAGCTCTCGCGGCGTCGACCGTGGCCATCGGCGACAGCAACACGGTGGCGGCCGCAGCCGGCGCGGGTTCGTTCGCCGGCGGACAGAATTCCCAGGTGCTCGGCGGCACGGGCGCGGTCGCGCTCGGTCAGGCGCAGACCGCCAGCGGCAACGGCGCGGTCGCGATCGGCGATCCCAATAGCGCGGTCGGCAACGGCGCAATCGCGGTCGGCGCGGACAACACGGCCACCGGCAACGGCGCGGTGGCGCAAGGCAATACCAACATCGCGAACGGCCAGGGCGCGGTCGCGCTTGGCAACGCGAGCAACGCGACCGGCGCGAGCGCACTGGCAGTCGGCGATACGGCGGTGGCCAATCAGTCCCATGCGATTGCGCTGGGTGCCGGCGCCACGGCCGGCAATGCGAACGCGGTTGCGCTGGGCGCCGGCAGCACGACCACGGTGCCGGTCAACACGGCCACCGTCACGGTCGGCGGCATCACGAGCGCGGTGGCGGGCACCACGCCTGGCAGCACCGTGAGCGTGGGTTCGATCGGCAACGAACGCACGATCACCAACGTCGCGGCGGGCCGCGTGAGCTCAGGCAGCACGGATGCGGTGAACGGCAGCGAGCTGTATGCGACGAACCTGGCCGTCAACAACCTGACCAACGGCGCCACCGGCCCGTTCGTGTCGAACAACTCGGTGACGTCGGTACAGCCCGTATCGTCGGGCGCGAATGCAGCCGCCGGCGGCTTCGGCGCGGCGGCGACGGGGGCGGCCTCGCTGGTGGTCGGCAATCAGGCAACCGACAACGGCGTAGCCAACTCCACCGTGCTGGGCCAGGGTGCGAGCATCGCCAGCGGCGTGACCGGCTCCAACGTGGCGCTGGGTCAGGGCGCGTCGGTCACCACCGCCGCGGTGCCGACGCCCAGCGGCATCATCGACGGCACCACGTTTACCTACGCGGGCGGCACCGCCGCAGGCGTGGTCAGCGTCGGCACAGCGGCCGCGCCGCGCCAGATCACCAACGTGGCGGCGGGCCAGTTGAGCGGGACGAGCCTGGATGCGGTGAACGGCTCACAGCTCTTCGCCGCGAATACGGCGATCACGACAGTCGGCACCCAGGTCACGAACCTGGGCAACAGCGTGGCGTCGGGCCTTGGCGGCGGCAGCACCTACAACAGCACGACGGGTGCGCTAACCACCAGCCTGAGCTACGGCGGCAACACCTATACGTCGGTGCAGAGCCTCGTCAACGCGTTCACCGGCGGCAGCACGACGCCGGGCATCAAGTATTTCCACGCCAACTCGACCGCGCCTGACAGCCAGGCGCTCGGCGCCGACAGCGTCGCGATCGGCCCGAACGCGGTTGCCAATAACGCAGGCGATATCGCGTTGGGCTCCGGCTCGCAGACCGCCGCGGCAACGCCCACCCCAAGCACGACGATCAGCGGGACGGTCTACGGCTTCGCCGGCACGACGCCGACCAGCGTGGTGAGCGTCGGCGCGCCAGGCGCCGAGCGTCAGATCCAGAACGTGGCCGCGGGTCAGTTGAACGGGGGCAGCACCGACGCGGTGAACGGCTCGCAGTTGTACGCGACGAATCAGGCGGTGGACAGCCTCGCCACGGTGGTGACGGCCAACAAGACGCACTACTACAGCGTCAATGACGGCGGCACGCAAGGCGGCAACTACAACAACAATGGCGCCACCGGCAGCAACGCGCTGGCGGCGGGCGTCGGAGCGATCGCAACCGGCGTGAGCAGCTTCGCCGGCGGCAACGGCGCCGCCGCGCTGGCGGACAACGCGCTCGCGTTGGGCACGTCGTCGAACGTATCGGTGATCGGCGGCGTCGCGGTCGGGTCGGGTTCGGTCTCCGACCGCCCGGTGCTCTCGAGCGTCGGCTCCATCGCCAATGGCACGCATGCGATTCCCTTCAACACGGCGGACCAGACGCTGCTCGGCGCAGTGTCGTTCGGGAGCGCGACTGGCAACACCTATCGCCAGTTGATCAATGTCGCCGACGGCACGCAGGCGCAAGACGCCGTCACGGTCAGGCAGCTGGCCGGCGCGCTGTCGTCGTTCGCCGTTACCGGGCAGATGTACTTCCACGCGAATTCGACCGCGGCGGATTCGCTCGCGGTGGGTGCGGAGTCGATCGCCGTCGGACCGACGACGGTGGTCAACGGCGACAACGGCGTGGGCATCGGCAACGGCGCGGTCGTCGACGCGACGGCGCCGGGCGGCGTCGCGATCGGCCAAGGCTCGAACGCGGCACAGGCCGACGCGATCGCGCTCGGCAGCGGCTCCGTCGCAAGCGGCGCGCAATCGATCGCGCAAGGCGCGAATGCAAGCGCGGCCAACGCAGGCGGCGTCGCGATCGGCTCGGGCGCGCACAGCAGCGCGATCGATGCGCTCGCGCTGGGTTCGGGCTCGAGCGCGTCGATGACGAACAGCGTTGCGCTGGGTTCAGGCGCAAGCGCGTCGATGGCGAACAGCGTCGCGCTGGGTGCGGGATCGGTGACGACGGTTGGCGCGTTGAGCAATTACATCGCGTACGGGTTGAGCAGTCCGCAGTCGTCGGCGGGCGAGGTCAATGTCGGCAACCGGCAGATCACCGGCGTGGCAGCCGGCAAGGCCGGAACCGATGCGGTGAACGTCTCGCAACTGGACGCGGTGTCGACCCAGTTGACCACGCTGATCAACCAGCGGACCACCAACACCGGCGGCAGCTTCTCGTCCACTCCTGGAACGCCGACGCCACCGGCGTCCACCGGATCGAATTCGTCGGCGGGCGGGCAAGGCGCGTCGGCATCCGGCTCGAACAGCACGGCGGTTGGCAACAGTTCGCAAGCCAGCGCGAACGGCGCGACCGCGGTCGGCGTCGGCGCAGCCGCGAGCGGGAATAACTCGGTGGCGCTGGGCGCGGGCAGCACGGACGAGGGGCGGAGCAACGTCGTATCCATCGGCTCGACGGCCGATCCCCGGCAAGTGGTGAATGTGGCTGCGGCAACGCAGGGCTCGGACGCAGTCAACCTGAACCAGCTCAATGCCGGGCTCGCGCAAGCGAATGCCTATACGGATCAACGGGTCAATCAACTGCAATCGGGAATCAACTCGGTCGCGCGCAACGCCTATTCCGGCATCGCCGCAACGACTGCATTGACGATGATTCCGGAGGTCGACAAGGACAAAACCTTGTCGTTCGGCATCGGCACGGCAGGCTTCCGCGGCTATCAGGCGGTCGCGCTGGGCGGGACCGCTCGCATCACCGAAAACATCAAGATGAAAGCCGGTGTCGGCATGAGCCCTGGCGGCACGACCTTCGGCATGGGCGCGGCCATGCAGTGGTAAGACGCGGACGCCATCGCTCAAATGCGGACGATATCGTCCGTTCGGAACGCATGCACGAAAAAACAGTATGGAGAACAACATGAAGCAGCTTTTTGGATGGGGCTTATCGCTGAGCCTTGCTTTTCTTGCCGGATGTTCGAGTGCCTCCGGGCCGACGTTCAACGCTTATACGGTCACGACCGCGGATGGTTCCAGGCTTCATCAGGTCGAATGTCATGGACTCTTCGAGGGGCCCGCCACCTGTATGAAGGTGGCCCGGCAAATATGCCGCGGAGAACCTGTTCGCGTGGTGCAGAAGGTCGGGCGCCTTCAATCGGACAATGACGAAGCCGACGTCACACGGCGACTCACCTTCACGTGCGGTGGCGCGCCTGCAGCGGCTTCGCAGCCGGCCGCATCCGAGCCGCAAACGGTTGCCCAGTTCGTGCTGCAAACCGATGCGCTGTTTGCCTTCGGGCAGTCCAGCCTCGCTTCGATCTTGCCGGGCGGGGCGAAAAACCTCGAGCAGGTCGTCACGCGTATAAAGCAGCGAAGCGGTGTTCAGTCCATTTCGGTCGTAGGCCATACCGACCGCATCGGGCCAGAAACGGTCAACCAGCCGTTGTCACTGGCCCGTGCAGAGACGATACGGGAATACATGATCAATCATGGACTGAACGGCGAGACGATTCACGCGGCGGGAGTGGGCTCCCGCGAGTCGACAACCCAATGTCCGGCCGGCGAAAGCAGCGCGGTTATCGCTTGCCTTCAACCGGACAGGCGGGTCTCGATCGAAGTACGAGCACAGTGAGATGGCTCAGCGCCGGGCAGACTCACCCCGCATTGGGTGTGGATGCCCGGGCGCGATGAGAGTCCCCCCGGCGCGTGGCGCGGCGGTGCGCTTGCGCCGCCGGCCAGCAAGATGATCGAATCGATCATCAAAATGAGCGATTTGCGCAAATCGCATGGGTGAATTACACTCCAATTTGATCGTTTCAATCAAATTAGTGACCGATTCAATCATCGGTCCGATCAAACTGGAGACTGGCATGGCCCAAATACACATAAAGCGCGGCATTGAACGCGTACCTGGCGGGATGATGATCGTGCCGCTGCTGCTAGGCGCGCTGGTCGCGACCTTCCTGCCGGACATGCCGAAATTCTTCGGCTCTTTCACGAATGCACTCTTCACCGGCGCGCTGCCGATTCTCGCCGTGTTCTACGTCTGCATGGGCGCGAGCATCGACGTGAAGGCCACGCCCTATCTGCTCAAGAAGGGCGGCGCGCTGTTCGTCACGAAAGTGGGCGCGGCGATCGTCATGGGCGTGGTGCTGGGGCATTTTCTCGGCGAACAGCCGATCTCGTCGGGGCTCTTCGCCGGCATCTCGACGCTGGCCGTGGTCGCGGCGATGAACGACACCAACGGCGGCCTCTACATGGCGCTGATGGGCCAGTATGGCCGCTCGGAAGACGTCGGCGCCTACACGATCATGTCGCTCGAATCGGGACCGTTCCTGACCATGGTCACGCTCGGCGTCGCCGGTCTGTCGGCGTTTCCGTGGCCGACGCTGGTCGGCAGCATTTTGCCGCTCGTGTTCGGCATGCTGCTCGGCAACCTTGACCGCGAAATGCGCGCGTTCCTCGGCAAGGCCGTGCCCGTGATGATTCCGTTCTTCGCGCTGGCGCTCGGCGCGAGTCTCGATCTGCACAAGGTGTGGCAGGCGGGCCTTCTCGGCATCGGGCTTGGCATCGCGGTCGTGATCGTCACCGGCATCCCGCTCTATTTCGCCGACCGTCTGACGGGCGGCACGGGGGTCGCGGGCGTCGCGGCGGCGAATACGGCGGGTAATGCGGCCGCCGTGCCGGCGCTGATCGCCGCGGCGAATCCGGTCTACGCGGAAGCCGCGAAAAGCGCGACACTGCTGGTGGCCGCATGCGTTGTGGTGACCGCGATCCTGTCGCCGATCCTCACGGCCGCCGTCGCGAAACGCGTGCAGGAACGCCGCGAAGCAAGGGAACTGGCACGATGAGCATGCTGATCATTGCCGACGATCTGTCGGGCGCCGCGGATTGCGCGATCGGCTTCGCGAGCGCGGGGCATCGCACGGTCGTCACGCTCGACGCGTCGGCGCACGGGCTCGACACCCACGCCGCCGACGTGATCGCCGCCGACACCGACACCCGCCGTCTCACGCCCGCCGAAGCCGCGCAGCGCACCGCCGCCGCGTGGCAGGCATTGCGCGCGCCGGGCCGGCGTCTGTACAAGAAGATCGACTCGACGCTGCGCGGCAACTGGGCCGCCGAAGTCGCCGCATTGCAGCCGCTCGCGGGCCTCGCGATCGTCGCGCCGGCGTTTCCCGCGACCGGCCGCACGTTGCGCGGCGGCCGCGTGTTCGTGCACGGCGAGCCGCTCGAAACCACGGATACCTGGAAGCTCGAAAACGTCGGCCGTGCCGCCGACCTGCACGCGATGCTGGCCGAAGCCGGTCTCTCGACGGCGCAACTCGATATCGACGCCTTGCGCGAAGGCGGTCAGGCGCTGGCCGCGCGGATCGCGGCCGTGGCGGCGAGCGGCGCGCAGGCGCTGGTGGTCGACGCCGAAACGAAACAGGATCTGCTGACGCTCGCGCAGGTCACCACGCAGATGGAGAACGCGCTGTTCTGGGTCGGCTCGGGCGGCCTTGCTCGCGAGATCGCGGGCCTCGAGGGTTTGTTCGAGGCCAAAGCCGCGGCAGGCGCCGACGGCGCCTCGCAACTCAAGCATGAAGAAGCGCCGGTGCTGATTCTGGTCGGCAGCCTGTCGGCCGTTTCGGAGCGGCAGTGCGCGATGCTGCGCGAACGCGCCGGCGTCGCGGAACTGACCGTGCCGCCCGCCGTGCTGCGTGAAGGCGAACGTCACGCGGACTGGACGGCATGGCGGTCGCGGATCGGCAAAGCGCTCGAATCGCGCGCCGATCTGCTGCTGCGCATCGGCCGCGACGACGCGTTCAATCCCGCCGAAGGCGCATTGCTGTCGACGGCGCTCGCCGCGCTCGTCAAACCGCATTTCGGGGCCCTCCGCGGCCTGATCGCGACCGGCGGCGAAACCGCGCGCGCGATGCTGACCGCCGTCGGCGTCGGCAGCGTGGAACTGATCGCGGAAATCGAAGCCGGCGTGGCCGTCGGCAAGCCGGTCGAGGCACGCGCTTCGCAGCCGCATCTGCGCATCGTCACGAAGGCGGGCGCGTTCGGCACCGATCACGCGCTGTTCGCGGCGTGGCGCTATCTGCACGACGCATCGGCAGCGGCAGCCTCAACGGTAAGCGCAACCGCTACACACGATTCAACCTGATCGCCGCCCCGCGCGATCACGCATGCAGCACAGGCAAAAATCAAGGACTCAGGCAAAACATCATGAGCAACTACCTCCCCGTAATCGGCATCACGATGGGCGACGCAGCGGGCGTCGGCCCGGAAATCGTCGTCAAGAGCCTTGTGCACGATACCGTTTACAAGCAGTGCCGTCCGCTCGTGATCGGCGACGCACGCCGGCTCGAGCGCGCGAACGAAATCGTCGGCGGCAATCTGAAAATCCGGCGCATCAAGGACACCGCCGAAGCCCGCTACGAGCCGGGCACGATCGACTGCATCGACCTCGACCTGATCCCCGACGACATGCCGTTCGGTCAGTTGTCGGCGGTCGCGGGCGACGCCGCGTACCAGTTCATCGCGCGCGCCGTCCAGCTCGCCGAGGCGAAGCAGATCGACGCGATCTGCACGGCGCCGCTGAACAAGGAAGCGCTGCACGCGGGCGGCCACAAGTTTCCCGGCCACACGGAAATGCTCGCGTACCTGACGGGCGTCGACGAAGTGTCGATGATGCTGGTCGCGCCGCAACTGCGCGTGATCCACGTGACGACGCACATCGGCATCATCGACGCGATCCGCAAGATCGAGCCGGGTCTCGTGCAACGCACGATCGAGCGCGGCAACGCGACGCTCGTGAAGGCCGGCATCGCGAAGCCGCGCATCGGCGTGTGCGGCATCAATCCGCACGCCGGCGAAAACGGCCTGTTCGGCTACGGCGAGGAAGAAGAGAAGATCATTCCGGCGGTGAAGGTGCTGCAGGAACGCGGCCTCGACGTGACCGGCCCGCTGCCCGCCGACACGCTCTTTTTCCGCGCGGGCCGCGGCGACTTCGATCTGGTGGTCGCGATGTATCACGACCAGGGTCACGGCCCGGTGAAGGTGCTCGGCCTCGAAGCCGGCGTGAACGTGACGGTGGGCCTCGAAGTGATCCGCACGTCGGTCGATCACGGCACCGCGTTCGACATCGCGGGCAAGGGTATCGCCGACGAGCGCAGCCTGCTCGAGGCGCTGCGCCAGGGCGCCGAACTCGCGACGCGGCGCGGCTGAACGCGCAAGGCGGCGCGCGGGCCGTGGTGTAACATCGGCAGCCTCGTTACTGCAGCAAGACAGCCATGAAAGCGTCCGAGCGCCACCGCGCCATCCTCGATCTCGTCCTGACCGGCGACGCCAACGTCGAACAGCTGAGCGCCGCGCTCGGCGTATCGGAGGCGACTGTCCGGCGCGATCTCACGACACTCGCGAACCAGCGCCGTCTTGTGCGCACCTATGGCGGCGCGACGGCGCTGATCGGCTCGCATGAGCCGGAGGCATCGCTCGAGGAACGCAAGGCGACGCAACGCGAACAGAAGGAAGCCATCGCGCGCGCGGCGGCCGCGCACGTCCATGACGGCGATACGGTGCTGCTCGACGGCGGCACCACGTGTGCCGCGCTCGCGCGGCATCTCGGCTCGCGCGTCGATCTTCATGTGGTCACCAACAACCTGCTTGCCGTGATGACGCTCGCGAATGCGCCGGGCGTGCATCTAACACTGATCGGCGGCGACCTGCGCAATTCGAGCATGAGCACGCTGGGGCCGCTCGCCGAACTGTCGCTGAGCCGTCTGAGCGTCGACAAGGCGTTTCTCGGCGCCGACGGCGTGGTCGCCGAATTCGGCCTGTGCGAAGCCAGCGCGCAGCAGGCGTATCTGAAGGACTGCATCATCCGGCGCGCGGCGCAGATCGTCGTGCTGGCGGATGCCGACAAACTCGGCCGCTCGCGCCAGCAGCACTGGACGCCGCTCGAGCGCGACTGGCGGCTCATCACGTCGAGCGTCGCCGACGAGGCGCTTCTCGCGCCGTTCAGGGCGCTTGGACGTGTCGTCGTGGAGACGGCGGACGTCGATAGCTGATCGCCGGCGCGTGAGCGATACATCAGCCCGGTATGGATTCGCCGGCGTCGCCGCGTCGGTCAGGCCGGCTCTTTCACGGACGGACGCTCATCGATCCTGGCTCGCCAGGCCTTTAACGCTTCACATTCGTCGGGGACCGCTATGTTCGCGAATCCGGCGAACAGCAGGCCCGCCCACACGGGGCGCTTGTGAGCCTGAAGCGCATGATCGCAACCGACACCCAAACCCGCATTCTTCAAACCGCGCGCCGCATGGTTCAGGCGCGGGGCTGCAACGCGCTGAGCTTCCGCGAGATTGCCAGGGAAGTGCGGATCGCGCCGCGACCAGACGGCATGCGTTGGCGATCTTCGCCGCCCTCGAAGGCGCGCAACTCGTCGCGCGGGGCCGTGGTGACGTAGGCGTGTTCGACGACACGGTGAAAGCGTATCGGGCAGCCGGACTGCTGCCGTAAGCGTCGTCATCTCTGGACGCAATGTCGTTGAAACCGGACGGCATGCAATGAGCGGCGAACACAGGGTCCATTAAGGTTTGCGCTGGCGTCGCATTCCCCTTTCGATGCGTCTTGCCGTGAGCGGGAGCGCGATCTTCGAAACCTTTTTCCCGCTGTATCGCTCCCATCATGAAGTCCTATTTTCTGCGGCTCCTCGCCGCGCTCGCACAGGGGCCGCTCAACGCGCGCTGTCTCAGCGATAAGGTGCCGCAAGCGGCCTGGAAAACCAAACCGTCGTGGTGGGTTTACGGTGACCAGGATCAGATCATTCCCGCGGCGCTTCAACAGGCCGAAGCGAAACAGATTGGAGCGAAGCTCATCTCGATTGCCGGCGCGAGCCATGTTGCGCTGATGTCCCGACCGGACGCCGTAGCCACCGTGATCGTCGACGCAGCGCGGGCCTCGGGCCTGCTCTGATCAGTCGCACTGAGCGGCATTTCTTCAACACTTCAACGGTCGCGCAGACTCGTCTGGAGCACTTCGAAACCTTCGAATTCCGGGTGGCCGAGGTAAAGCGATCGGGTACCGCCGCCGGCGTTCCGGTGCGCGGCCCTGAATGCCTCTGATTTCGTCCAGTCTTCGAACGCTGCATGGTCCCTCCAGATCGTGTGGCTGGCATACAGAACGTGGTCTTCTCTTTGAGGCCCCTTGAGCAGATGGAATTCCACAAACCCCGGCACTTCCTTGAGATGGGTGTCGCGCGTGATCCACAGCTGTTCAAACTCGAGTTCGGCCCCGAGAGCCACCTTGAAGCGGTTCATGGCGATGTACATATCCGATGTCCTTTAACGAAATGATGCGATGCGAGATGCACGACGGTACCGTCTGATTCTAATAGGTCTTAATAGCCGCCGACGCTGTGCCTCCGCGTGAGCACTCACACTGGCGTGTAAATCGCGAGCTTCAGCGCCGGGTTGTCGTTTGCCTGAAACGTCGCGTATTCGTAGCGCTGCGCGCCTCGCTCCGGGTGCGTGAGCACTTTCTGGCCGGCCGCGCCGCTGCGGACGTCATGCGCGTCCCACCACATCGCGAACTCCGGGCTATCTGCACGCACGCGCTCCACCAGTTCGACGAACGCCTGATCGCCGGCATGAAGATCGTAGGTCGCGCGAAAGAGCGCGATCATACGGCGCGCTTCGTCCGGCCAGGTGGACCCGAACAGCCGCCGCGATTCCGGCTTGATGAACATGAACACCAGGATGTTGCGATCCGTTTCGGCGAGACGATCGAAGCCGAGAATATCCGCGGCGGCGGCGTTCCACGTCAGGACGTCCCAGCGCTGGCCGGTCACGTAAGCCGGCAGGCCGAGGCTCGCGACCATACGCTCGATCGCCGCCGGCACGCTTTCGCGCACAAACGCGCGGCGATCGCCGTTGCGCGCGAGCGCCCGCAAATGCGCCGCTTCGACCTTGCCGAGACGCAGGGCATGCGCAAGGGCATCCAGGGTGGCATCGGACGGACTGACCGTTCTGCCCTGCTCGAGCCGGACATACCAGTCCACGCCGATACCCGCCAGTTCCGCCACCTCCTCGCGCCGCAAACCCGCTGTACGGCGGCGCCGCCCGCCGTTAAGGCCGACCGCGTCCGGACTCAGTTTCTCCCGCCGCGAGCGCAGGAAATCGCCAAATTCGCTTCGACTCGATGTCGCCATGATCGTCCCTGTTCGCCGATGGGAGTACGCCCGAATCCTGGGATAGTACCAGGCCTTGTTGTGCATTTCAGGTCTGCAAAAATACTCCGGTCCAATCAAACATCACGGAGAAGAACCATGAAAGCTGCGATTTTGCAGGCGCTCGGCCAGCCGCTCGTGATAGAGCAAATGCCGGACCCGGCGATGGGCACCGGCGAAGTCGTTGTCGATGTCGCCGCCGCGCCGGTGCTTTCCTACGCGAACGAAGTGTTCAGCGGCGAGCGCCGCTACTCGATTGCCCTGCCGATGGTTCCCGGTTGCGGCGCGATCGGCCGCGTGCGCGCGAGCGGGCCGGACGCCACGCATCTGAAACCGGGCGACTGGGTGTTCTGCGACCCGACCGTGCGTTCGCGCGACGACGCCCTGATGCCCGACATCGCGCTACAGGGCTGGAGCGCGCGCAGCGACGGCGGCATGCGTCTGCAACGATACTTTCACGACGGCCCCTTCGCCGAACAGGTGCGGGTGCCGACGGAAAACGCGATCCGCATCGGCGAAATCGAGCCGGACGATGCCGCCCGCTGGTGCGCGCTCAACGTCATGCTCGTGCCCTATGGCGGACTGCTCGCGGCCAATCTGCTAGCCGGCGAGACGCTGCTCGTGAGCGGAGCGACCGGCCATTTCGGCAGCGCGTGCGTCGCCGTTGCGCTTGCGATGGGTGCGCGCTGCGTCGTCGCGCCGGGGCGCAATGAACAGGCGCTGGCGGATCTGGAGCGACGCTTCGGTGAGCGAGTGCGGACCGTGAAACTCTCGGGCAACGAGGACGACGACCGGGAGAGAATGCGCGCGAGCGCACCTGGTCCGATCGACTGCGTGATCGATCTGATGCCGCCCTCGGTCACGACGACGACAGTGCGCGCGGCGGTCATGGCCGTGCGGCCTTATGGACGCGTCGTGCTGATGGGCGGCGTGGGCATGCTCGGCGGCGCAGGGCTCGACCTGCCCTATCCGTGGATCATGCGCAACGACATCACGGTGCGCGGCAAATGGATGTATCCGCCCGAAGCGGTGACGCGCATGGTGGGCCTGATCCGGGGTGGTCTGCTGGATCCTGACCACTTCGAAGTGACGACGTTCGCGCTCGACGGCGCCAACGACGCGGTCACCCACGCAGCCGCGAACGGCGGGCCGTTCAGGATGACTGTGATCCGGCCTTAGAGGGTTCGGGTGCCCGCCTCGCGGTTAGGTTGCACGAGGCGACCGATTTGCACCTGTCATCCAATCCCGACGTTGGACGGGCGATGTCGCGAGAGCCGCCGATCGCGTCGATTGCGTCGATCCCGTCGTTCCGTTCGGCGGACGGGATTCGCATCGTCCTCGCCAAGATATGCGTACCGGCCGTGATGCGTCCCCTCGAGTATGACGTCCTCGGAAAGGAAGTGCGCGATCAGCCAGGTCATCAACGCGCCAAGCAAAATTGCCGCGCTCGAAGCGACGATAAGGTTTTGCATGCTGAATCCCCTTGAGTTTCAATCGATTGTGGGGGCGGTTGTCTATATAGTCCAAGACGGGTTTAGAATAGATTCGATAAGCAAAACTTATGGGCTGCGCATGATACCCCGCCACATCCGTTATCTGCTGACGGTCGCCGAATATCGCAACTTCACACGCGCGGCCGACAGCCTGCATATCTCGCAGCCGGCGCTGTCGCAGCAGATTCGCCAGTTGGAGAACGATCTTGGCGGCCAGTTATTTGACCGCAGTGGCCGTGTGGTGCGACTGACGGATTTTGGAAGTATCTATGTCGAATATGCGCGCCGCGCGCTGCTGGAACTCGAGGCCGGTCAGCGCGCCTTGCACGATGTGCGGGACCTGTCGCGGGGACAACTGAGGCTCGCGTTTGCGCCGACGTTCACCGAATACCTGGTCGCGCCGGCCGTCGAGCATTTTCACTCGACTTATCCCAACATCGTGATCGACATGATGGAGATGTCGCTCGAGGCGATCGAAGGCGGATTGAGTGAAGACCGGATTGACGTGGCGATCGGGTTTACGGACATACGGTCGGACGATATCGAAACGGAAGCTTTGTTTCTGGAACGGATAACCCTGGTGGTGGGCGACAACCATCCTGTGGCCGCACAGGATGCGCCCGTCGTACCGGCGCAACTGGCCGCGTTACCTCTCGCGCTGCTGGGCGGCCAATTCGTTTCACGCTTTTACATCGACAGCTACTTTGAGTCTCAAGGGATCAAACCCAGCGTTGCCTTGCAGGCGAATTCGATTAGCGCGCTGCTAAAGATCGTACGCGGAGGGAAAGTCGCAACGCTTCTCCCTGGTGCGCTGCACTACGAGCATCGCGATCTGAAGTACATCCCGCTCGAACCGGGATTTCCTGCCCGAACGGTAGCGCTGCTCAGGCGCAAAGGCGCATATCGGACGGCGGCCGCGGCCGCGTTCTCCGCCACGTTGAAAGAGATGCTGGAAACGGGCGCATTGTCGTCGCTGCGTGCCGAATAGGGGACCTGATCACGTATACCGCGCAAGAAACATATCGGCCGCGGACTCCGCGACATCGTTCTGTTCGCGTTGACTCAGCCGCGGTTGCCCCATCGTCACCTGCGGCCAGAACGCGAACGCCTTCACGAGACCCTGCAACTGCCGCGACGCGAAATCCGGGTCCGGCGTTTTGAGGCGGCCGCCCGCGGCGGCGGCACGTATCCACACCGTCAAGTCTTCCTCGCGCTCGCCCATGCGCGCCACCATGTCGCGCGCGCGTTCAGGCGAGTGAATGCCCGCCGCAATCGCGACACGCGCGAGCGACAGAAACGCGTCGTCGTTCAACAGGCTCAGCTTTCGTGACAGCAGTCGAAGCAACTGCGCGCGCAAGGGCTTGTCGGCGCGATAAGCGGGCGCCTCTACCGCGTCACTCGCATTCCATAACTGCTGCAGGATCGCGGCGAACAGCGCCTCCTTGCCCGGAAAATGGTTGTAGACCGTACGCTTCGACACGCCCGCGTGGGCCGCGATGCGATCCATGCTGGTCGCGTCGAAGCCGGCGGCGAGAAATTCCTCGATGGCCGCGGCGATGATGGCCGCGCGCTTGCGATCGGTCAGGCGCTGAGGGGAGGCAGTGTCGTTCATCATTAAATTTTACACTGGACGGTTTACTTTTCTCTAAAATAAATTACACTGATCAGTCTACTTTCGGCGGATGGACTTTCATATGACCTCGATTACCGGCTTTCTCCACCGCGCCTTGGGCCTGAGCGCGGCGCGACGTGGGCGTGAATTGTCCCGCTCGTCGGCGCAGCATGACGGCGAGCGTTTTCGCAACGTGAAGCCGCGTCCGGTCGAAGGCATCGGCAAGACCTTGGGCATTGCGTGGAACGTGCTGTTCAGAAAGCCGGACGGCACGATCCCGGCGGGCACGCTTCCCGTGGACGCGCTAACGCGCGAGCAGCTCGACGCAGCGCCCGACCGCAGCCTGTACCGTCTCGGGCATTCAACCATGCTGCTCAAGCTGCGCGGTCAGTTCTGGCTGACCGACCCGGTATTCGCCGAACGCGCGTCGCCGTTCCGGCGCTTCGGTCCCAAGCGTTTTCATGCGCCGCCCATCGCGCTCGCGGATTTGCCGCCGCTGCGCGGCGTGATTCTGTCGCACGACCATTACGATCATCTGGACCGTGAGACCGTGCTTGCGCTCGCCGCCACGGCGGGCGTGTTTCTGACGCCGCTGGGTGTCGGCGACCGGCTGATCGAGTGGGGTATCGATGCCGCGAAAGTACGCCAGTTCGACTGGTGGCAAGGCGTCGACATCGACGGCCTCGCGTTCACCGCGACGCCCGCGCAGCATTTCTCCGGGCGCAGCCTTTTCGACGGCAACAGCACGTTATGGGCCTCATGGGTCATCGCCGACGGCGATCTGCGCGTGTTCTTCAGCGGCGATACGGGTTACTTCGACGGCTTTCAGACCATCGGCGAGCGGCTCGGTCCGTTCGACGTCACGCTGATCGAAACAGGCGCGTACGACGCTCAATGGCCCTACGTGCACATGCAGCCGGACGACACGATTCAGGCGCACGTTGACCTGCGCGGCCGCTGGCTCGTGCCGGTTCACAACGGCACATTCGATCTGGCGATGCATCGCTGGCAGGAGCCGTTCGAGCGCGTGATGGGACTCGCCGCCGCGCGCGGCATCGCCCTCTCGACGCCCCGCATGGGAGAGCGGCTGGATCTGGCCGCGCCGCATCGCGGAGAGCGGTGGTGGCGCAATGTCGTCGAGGTTCTGGACGCAGCCGGGACGCCACGGCGATGGTTCTCCTGCCGCAATGCGGGCGAGGCGAAGCTTCAGGACTAGGCACTCACCTGCATAAAACGCGTCCGCGCCGCGCGCTCGACTATTTCATCCGTCTGAAGCAGGCCTGGATCGCCCGCTACGAGTCAGAGGTCTCCGAATGGGAGCGGCGGAGAATATTTCAATCTGATGTAGTTAAGATCCCGAATCAATGCGCTCCGCCGCGAGCCGTTTCAGGCCTGCCCGGTCGACCTTGTTGGTGGACGCGAGCGGCAACGCGTCGATGAACCACACGTGACGCGGATGCTGATACGCGGGCGCGTGAGCGAGCGCGAACGTCTTCACGTCGTCGGCGCTCAGCGTGGCGCCCGGCTTCAGCACGACGAACGCGATGGGCTTCGTCCCCTTGATGTCGTCAGCGACGGGCACGACGCACGCCTGCTGGATCGACGAATGACGCTCCAGCATTTTTTCGACGTCGCCGGGAAAGATGTTCTCGCCGCCCGACACGAACATGTCGTCGCGCCGGCCGACGAACGTATAGAAGCCGTCGCTGTCGCGGCGGAACACGTCGCCGGTCCGATAGAAACCATCCGGCGTGATCGGCGGCGCAAGCTCGGGCCGGTTGTGATAGCCGTTCATCAGGCCGGGGCTGCGCAGTTCGAGTTCGCCCTCCTCACTCTCCTCGACTTTCGCGCCGTGCTCGTCGACCAGCCGCACATCGACCAGCGGATGCGCGGCGCCAACCGAAAGCGCCGGCGTCGGCAAACCGGCGGGATGAGGGCCGAACACCACCGGGCCGCCTTCCGTGGTGCCATAAGCGTTGATCACCTTCGCGTTCGGCAGCAACGCATGGGTCTGCCGCAGCAATGCGTCGCTCACCGGCGCCGATCCCATGCGCACATAGCGCACCGACGACAGATCGGTCTCTCCCAGCAATGCGCGCTCCTGCAACATCATGGCGATCATCGGCGGCACGGACGTGAGCCACGTGCAGCGCCACGCATCGATTGCGCGGATATAGTGGCGGGCATTGAACTGCGGCAACAACACCGTCGTCGCGCGCGCCGCAAGCGCCAGAAAGGCGAGCGCGAGCGCGTTCATATGAAAGAGCGGTGCGGCAATCAGGATCCGTTCATCGCAAAGCGGTTGCGCACGCAGCCGCGTCCGCACCGCCCACAACTGGCTCTGATGGGACAGCACCACGCCTTTCGGACGCCCCGTCGAGCCCGACGTGTAGAGAATCAGCGCGGCTTCGCCTGGCGTGGGAACGTGCGCATTGAAACGTCGGGCACGCTGTGCATCGGCGTAGACGGTGTAGCCCGTATAGGCTGAAAACGTCACGACGGTGCCGGGCAACGGCTCCCGCTGCTGCGCGTCGAACACCACGCACGGCATTCCGCCAGGCACATCCGCGACGCGCCGCGGATCGCTGAAGACGAGGCGCGCGCCACTGTCGGCGATCACGTCTGCAATCAGCGCGCGCGGAAACTTGAAATTCACCGGCACGGCGACGAGCCCCGCCCGCATGATCCCCAGCACCGTCGCAATGTACTGCGCCGAATTCGCGGCAAGCACGGCGATACGATCGCCTCGCTGATACGTCGCGCTCAACGCGCGCGCGACGCTGTCGGCCATCGCATCGAGCGCGCCGAAGCTGTAGTGAACCGGCTCCAGCGCATCGTCCAAACCGATCAGCGCCAGTGCCTGAGAGTCCGCGTCACGATCGATCAACGCGCCGAGATTGATCGGAAAAGTCATGGGACGAATTCCAGCAAGGTATCGAAGCGCGGCAACGCCACCAGCGTTCCGGCCTCTTCCGTGACAAACGGCAAACCGGCCGCGGCTGCGCGCTTGCCGGTCTCGCGCCACTGCGGCGTGCGAATCGTGATTGCCGCATAGCGCGGCACGCGCGCGGCAACATTTGCAGCCAGCGCGCCGAAGTTCGCGTCGAACTCCTCACGCGTCCAGAACACCAGCTCAAAGCCAGGCGCGAGCGGACCCAGACGCGAATACGCGTGCGCCGCGTGTTCGGGCGAGCCGATCAGATGCAAGCGTTCGAGCGCATACGCCTCGTTGCGATGCGTTTGCCACTCGCCGCGAAACACCAGTTCGGGCGTCAGATGCCGGCAGAAATACACGCGACCGCCCGGCAACTGGCCCGGTGCGAGCCGTACTGTCGTGAAACGCGCATCGCCGAGCGATGCCACGGGACGCGAGAAGGTCTGCGGCGGCGTCGCATTGAAGCCCGCGTCCCGCAGTGCGTTGAACGTCGCCTCGGGATCGTCGCTGCGAAACACGAGGCCGTCCGCGCCCAACGGACTCGCGACGATCTCCTCGCGAATCGTCTTGCCATCCGCCGGCAGGCCGATCAGTTCAAGGTAGTGATCGCCGAACACGATCGCGTGATTGATCGAACCGAGCGTGTGATAGCCGCGCGGCGTCAACGTGAAACCGAGCTGCTCGAAAAGATGCTGAGCGGCGTCGGTATCGAAACGCGTGTTGATGACAAGATGGTCGAGCTTGAGCATCAGCTTTTCGCGGGCTGCGGCGCGGCGCTCGTCGCTGTCGAATAAGCACCCCGGCCGCTTGCCACGAGCTTGCCGTCGGCGTCGAAAACGTGGGCCTCGGCGGTCGAAATCTGCGAACCGAACTTGATGACCTTGCCCTTCACGCGCAAATCGCCGGGCAATGCCGCGCGGTGATAATCGACACGCAGGTCGATCGTCGGCACGCCGCGGCCGGTTTTCGACACGAGCGCCCAGTCCGCCGCGAGATCGACCAGCGCCGCGAGAATGCCGCCGTGCGTATAATGCCGCTCTGGATTCACGACCCATTCTTCACGCCAGGTCGCAGTCAGTTCAATCTCGCCGTCCGCCACGGCAATCACCTTCAGACCCAGCCATTCATGAAAAGGCCCACGCCGTAGGCGCGCCTCGATGTCCTGCGGTGTCGGCAATGTTGCTTCGCTCATGTTGTTTCCTTCAATACGTGTTCAGGGATTGACGACGACCTTGCCCAACACCTCGCGGTCGCGGATCAGGCGCAGCCCTTCGGCGGCCTCTTCGAGCGGCAGCACGCGGTCGATCGCCGGCTTCAGTTCGCCGGTGCCGATCTGCTCGAGCAGCGCGCGCAGGTTCTCGTCGTAGAAACTGTTCGAGCCGAGCACCTTGAGCTCGAAGCTCCAGATGTAGCGCAAGTCTTCCGCCGGATCGTGGCCCGCGGTCGCGCCGCACACCAGCAGCGTGCCGCCGCGCTTCAAACATTTCAGCGACGGCACCCAGGTATCGCCGCCGGTGAAATTCACCACCACGTCCACACCGCCCTCATAGCTGCGGCGCTGCGGCTTGCCGTACTGCGCGACGGCCCACTTCGAGAAATCCGTGGTGTTGTAGTTGACGACGTGGTCCGCGCCGAGCGCTTTCAGTTGGGCGGCCTTTTCGTCGCTGCCCGCGCACGCGATCACTTCCGCACCAAGCTGTTTCGCCAGCAGCAGCGACGCGGTGCCGACACCGCCGCTCGCGCCGAGAATCAACACACGGTCGCCGGCCTTCACCGTGTTGTGCGTGATCAGCATGCGATGCGCGGTGCCGTATGCGACCGGCAACGCGGACGCATCGTCGAAGCTCACCGCATCGGGCAACGCGATCAGCTGTTCCGCCGACACCGCGCAGTACTGCGCCATGCCGCCGTCGAGCATCTCGCCCATCAGGCCTTGCTTGCGGTTGAGCGGATTGACGAGGACGCGGTCGCCCGGCTTCCAGCCGTCCACGCCCTCGCCCACTTCGACGATCGCGCCGGACATGTCGAGGCCGATCACGACCGGCAGCGGCACCTTGATGCCGGGCATGCCCTTCACGGTGAAGACGTCGTGATAGTTGAACGACGACGCGCGCACGCGGATCACGACGCCGCCGGGCCCGGCCTTCGGCACGGGTTTATCGGTCACGACCTGCAACTGGTCCAGATCGCCGTGCGCGCCGAGCACGAGCGCTTTCATCGTCGCGGGAGGAGGTGTTGTCATGCGAATACTCCGTCAAGATTTATTGAATCGATTTCGATGCCGCGTACGGCCCTGTGTCGAACAGGCCGTCGGGCAGCGTGCCCTTGATGACGCCGCCGTCGACAAAAATCTGATGCTCGCGTTTGAGCGTGTCGAGATCGACCGGCTCGAACGTCACGCGGTTGATGTCGGACCAGCGGGCGGCGTAGGCTTGCGCATCGTCGGCGGGCAGGTTCGCGCTTTTCTGCAGGATCGCCGCGACCTCGTTGCGATGCGTCGCGCCCCATTGCAGCGCCGTGCGCAAGCCGGCGATCAGCTTCGCGATGTCCTGTGGATGCTTCTCCAGATAGTCGCTGCGGATCGCGCTCACGCCGATATACGGCGTCGCGTCGGATTTCGTGAGCTTCTTCCATTCGCCGCCGAAACTGCCGAGACGCCGAACCTTCAGATCCTTCAACTGCGCGATCGTCACCGAGCGCAAGGCCGCGGCATCGACCTGCTTCTGCACGAGGAATTGCGCAAGACGTCCCTCATTGCCGGGCACGAGCGAAAAGTCGCTGCTCTTGATGCCGTCATTGCCTTGCAGCACCGCCGTCGCGATCGCCGCCACCGAACTGCCCGCCGGCGACATGCCGACCTTTTTGCCGCGCAGGTCCGCGAGCGTGCGGATCGGCGAATCGTCGGGCGTGACGAACTCGACGTCCGCGGGCTGGGTGGCGAGCACGATCTTCAGCGGCACGCCTTCGGCCGCCGTGCTGAAAACCGCGGCGGCCGGCGCGGCGAACGCGAAGTCGATCGCATTCGCGGCAAGCGCGCGGTTCGGCGCGTTGACGTCGGCGAAGCGCACGAACTGCACGTCGAGTCCACGCTGTTGCAGGAATTTCTGCGCTTCGAGCACGGCGCCGAAACCGAGACTCACGCCGCTCGTCCAGTAACCGATACGAATCGGCTCGGCCTGCGCCGTTTGCGCGATCCCGAGCAACGTGCCAGCGGCAAGCGCCACGGACGCCGCCGCGCGTTTCAATGAAGCAATACCTTTCATGGTCTGAATTCCCGTGATGTGATCAGTCAGTTTCTTTCCAGCGGAACAGGCGCCGTTCGAGCGGTTTCAGCACGCCGGCCTCGAGCGTCAGCATCAGCACGATGAGGGTCACGGTCCACGCGAATACCTGATCGGTCTGCACGAGGTCGGCGGCCTGGCGCAGCCGGTAGCCGATCCCGTTGGACGAGCCGATCGTTTCCGCCACTAGCGACACCCGCCAGCCGAAGCCGAACGCGAGCCGCGCGCCGGCGAAGAAATGCGGCAGGATCGTCGGCAGGAAAATCTTGCGCATGATCTGCGCATGCGACATGCGAAAGCTGCGCGCCAGCTCGACGTGGTTGCGCTCCACCGTGAGCGCGCCTTGCCACACGTTGGTCAGGATCAACGGCATGGCCGTCATGAAGACGACGAAGATCGTCGTCGCGTTCGAAATGCCGAACCAGATAATGGCGAACACCGCCCAGATCGCCGACGAAACCGTGTTGACGATCGACAGCAGCGGTGCGAAAAAACGCGCCGCGCGAGGGTTCGACCCGAGCGCGATGCCAAGCGGCGCGCCCACGGCCGCGGCCAGCACGAAGCCCGCCAGTACGCGGTACAACGTGATGCCGAGGTCCTCGAGGAACGAGCCGGAGTGGATCAGCGCAACGAGCGCCGCGCCGACCCGGGCAGGTCCAGGCAGCACGAATGGCGGCATGCGCAGCGACGCGAGCCACCACGCGGCGATCAGCAGCGCGACGAGCACGGCGCGCTGTGCCGCCATGCTGGCGAAAGAACGGTACGAAGGAGCGGGCATGGTTCAGAGCAACAATCGGAGTTGGCGGATCGCCTCGGCAACGGCGGGATCGGTGGCGGTGCGCGGGCGCGGCAGGTCCACGGGCACGATTTCACGAACCCGGCCGGGGCGCGGCGCGAGCACGACGACACGGTCGGCCAGCACGACCGCCTCCTCCACGTCGTGCGTCACGAACAGCACGGTCATCTTCTGCAGCGCGCGAATGCGCAGCAGTTCGTCGTGCATTTGCGAGCGGGTCTGCGGATCGAGTTTCGAAAACGGTTCGTCCATCAGAAGAATGCGCGGCTCGGTCACGAGGCTGCGCGCGAGCGCGACGCGGCTGCGCATGCCGCCCGAGAGCTGATGCGGATGCGCGTCACCGAATCCTTCGAGACCGACCATGCGCAGCGCGGCGCTCGCCCGGCTATGGCGCTCGCGCGCGGGCACGCGCGGTTGCGCGGCCTCGAGGCCGAATTCCGTGTTCGCGCGAGCGCTGCGCCAGGGCAGCAAGCGGTCTTCCTGAAACATGTAGGCGAGCGCGTGGCGGTCTTTCGCGCCTTGCGCGCGCCGGCCGTCGAGCCAGAGTTCGCCGTGGTCGGGGTCCGTGAGTCCCGCGACGATATTGAGCAGCGTGCTCTTGCCGCATCCCGACGTGCCGAGCAGTGCAACGGTCTCGCCGGCGGCGACATCGAACTCCACGCGATCGAGCACCTGCAATGCGCCGAACTGTTTGCCCACGCCGCGCACGGAAATGGCGGCGGCGCTCATCGGCGCAACTCCGCCACGCTGAACACTGGCAGCGACGCGCCCGCGCTCGACAGGCTCGCGTAAACTTTCTCCATCGTCATGCTCTGGAAAGTCTCGATGTGGCGACGCGCGATGGTCTCCGCGCGGCGGCCGTCGCCGGCCTCGAACGCTTCGATCATCGCGTTGTGGTCGTGCTTGATCTCGGGCTTGGTGCCCTGCACGCCGAAGCCGAGCGCCACGAGGCGCGACATTTCATCCATCAGGCTCGCGAGCGTGCGATGCAGACGCTCGTTGCCGCTCGCGGCGGCAATCGCCAGATGGAAATCGCGATTCGCGTCGAGAAAAACGCCGATCTGGTCCGACAGCGCGCGCTCCGGATACGGTACGCGGCAAGCGGCCTCGAGGCGGCGCAGCAGCTGGATATCGACGCGGCCGCACGCGAGCCGCGCCGCCAGCGGTTCCAGCTGCACGCGCAACGCGAAGACTTCCTCGACGTCGCGCAGCGTGATCGGCGCGATCCGATAGCCCTGGCGCGGAATCGAGCGAATAAACCCTTCATGCACAAGACGCACGAGTGCGATGCGGCAACTGTTCTTGCCGATCCCGTACACGTCCATCAGCTGGCTCTCGCTCACCGTGGAGCCGGGCATGAAGCGGCACGACAGCACGTCGCGCCGGATTCGCTCGTACGCGTCGTCGCCGCGTGGCAGGGCGGCTCGCGCGTTCGTGCGGTTGGGACCGTCAATCGCTTGTTCGTGGCTCATGAATCAGATGCTCGTGAGCTGCTCACGAGACTTCCTTGAAACGCTCAAGCGATTATCGTAGTAGGTCCTGCAGGTATATTTAACGAAGAAAAAATGCTATCCATCCGCGCGATATTGATAGCGTGGGCGGCTCACCGCACCATGCCGGTGAGCGTGCATGGCGTATGCACCGAGGGCGTTTTCGCAAGCACGATTTATTGCGGCCCTGCACCGCGATGGGCTTCATATCGCGGTATATCGCCTCATATTCGAGCACATTCACCGTACGCGATCGCCGCTGCCGTCAGCTCAATGCAAAATATCCTGCATCCGGTAATACGCGCCGATCAGCGGCAGCATCCATGCGCGGCCCGCATGGCCCGGTACCGGCGGCCATTGCAGCGTGCGCCACGGATTGGCCTCGTCGGAACCGTACATCACGTCGGCCATGACGCGCCCCATATGCGTCGACATCTGCACACCGTGCCCGCTGTAGCCCATCGAGTAGTAAAGGCCCTCGTGCCGTCCCGCGCGCGGAAGCCTGTCCACGGTGATGTCGACGAGACCGCCCCAGCAGTAGTCGATTCGCGTCGCGGCCAGTTCGGGGAAATACTTTGCGAGTCCATCGCGCAGCACTTCGCCGCTCTTTGCGTCCGAACGGGGATCGGACATCGCGAAGCGGGCCCGTCCGCCCCACAGCAGCCGGTTATCGGGCGTCACACGAAAATAGTTGCCGATGTTCAGCGACGTCACGTAACTGCGCCGATGCGGAAAGAGCTCGTCCAGTTGCGGGACCGGAAGCGGTTCCGTCACCACGATGAAACTGCCGACCGGCGCCATGCGCTTCTGAAACCATTGCAGCGGTCCCTGCCGCGAAGGCCCCGTCGCGACCAGCACGCGGTCCGCCTTGATGACGCCGCGCGCTGAAGTTATTTCGTAAGACTCACCTTGCATTCTCTTCAGCTGCGTCACCGCCGCATTTTCGAAGATGCGCGCGCCGTGCCGCGCGGCCGCCTGTGCCAATCCGACGCCGAACTTGCCCATGTGCATCTGCACGCCGTTACGCTGCAGCAAGCCGCCATGAAAGCCATCCGAGCCGATTTCACTGCGCATCTGTTGCGCAGCGATCAGCTCGACCTCAGGGTCGACTTCGCGGCGCAACAGCTCGTAGGTCCGCGCCAGTTTGTCGAAGTGCTTCGGCTTCGCAGCGAGTTTGAGTTTGCCCGTGCGGATGAAATCGCAATCGATCCGGTGACGCGTCACGATGGACTCGACGCTGGCCACCGCGCTCTCATAGGCGCGATAAAAGTCGCGCGCCCGTTCGAATCCGATCGTGTCGGCCAGCGACGCGAAATCCTGCGCGACGCCGGTATTGCACTGGCCGCCGTTTCGTCCCGAAGCCTGGCCCGCGATGCGCCCCGCTTCGAGCAACGTCACCGACACGCCGCGCGTGGCGAGTTCGAGCGCGGCCGATAATCCCGTGAATCCGCCGCCGATCACGACGACATCGGCGCGGCCTTCCACGGCACCTTGCGCGCCGCCGTCGAATGCGGGAGCGGTGTCCAGCCAGTACGATTCAAGCTTCATTGGTTTTCTGATTGAATGCGGCGCCGCGAGCAGACCTCGCGAGCGCCGCCATAGCCGGAACGGCGAACCTCGTCACAACGTTCGCCGCGACGCTCGTCAGGCCGCCCACCACACATGCTCGGCAAACGAAAAACCCATCATCGCGCCGGTCGGAATCGAACCCAGCCCCTTCAGGCGCTTGTCGTTCGCATCGAGCAGACTGATGAACGACGGAATGCCGATGCCGCCCGCGTCGGCCACCAGCAGTTGCATCTCGCCATACATCTGTTTGCGCCTGGCGTCGTCCGTCTCGGCCCGCGCGCTGACGAGCAACTGATCGAACTTCGGATCCTTCCAGCCGGACTCGTTCCAGGGCGCGTCGGACTTGAAGAACTGCGTGAACAGCACGTCCGCGCTCGGCCGCGGGTTGATGCTGCCGAAACCGAGCGGATGCTTCATCCAGTGATTCGACCAGTAGCCGTCGGCGGGCACGCGATTCACGGTCAGGTTCACGCCGATCTTCGCGGCCGTTTGCTGCATCAACTGCGCCATTTCGACGGACCCGTTCGCGTCGGTGGTTGCGTAGATCGGCGGCAATGTCGAGCCGACGGCACCGGCCTTCTGCATATAGAACCTGGCCTTGTCGAGATCGAACTTGCGTTGCGGCAAGGACGCGTTGAAGTACCGGTGACCGGGCGGAATCGGCTGATCGTTGCCGATCACGGCGTAGTCGAGAAAGACCGCCGAGCGAATCTGCTCGCGATCGAACAGGTACTTCATGCCCTTCACGAAATCCGGATTGCCCGTGAGCGTATTGTCGCGGCGCATGATCAGGTCGGTATAGAGACCCGACTTGGTTTCCTTGACCTCGTAGCCCGGCGTCGCGGTGATGCGCTTCGTCGAACGCGGATCGACCGAGTTGATCAGATGCACGTCGCCCGCAAGCAGCGCGCTGACGCGAGCCGCGTTGTCGCTGATACTGATCAGCTCGATCTGATCCAGGTAGGGTTGCCCCGGCCTCCAGTAATTATCGTTGCGCACGCCGATCGTTCCGGCACCCGGCTTGAAGCTCTTGAGCTTGTACGGACCGGTGCCGATCGCCGAATTGAAATTGGTCGTGCCGTCCTTGACGATCACCAGTTGCGGCGTCGCGAGAATCACGGGCAAATCGGCGTTCGACACCTCGAGAACCAAGGTCACTTCATTCGGCCCGCTTGCCGTCACGCTCGCGAACTGATCGGCCAGCGTCTTCACTCGCGAGGCCGTTTGCGGGTTCTTGTGACGCATCAGCGAATAGACGACATCGGCGGGCGTGAGCGGCTTGCCATCGTGAAACGTCACGCCCTGGCGCAACTTGATGATCCACGTTTTCGCGTCCGTGCTCGATACGGACTCCGCGATATTCATGCGGGGCGTGAGGCTCTCGTCGAACTGCGTCAAGCCGCTGTAGAACATGAAGAAACGAATGTAGTCGCTGCCGGTCGAGCCCACCGCCGGATCGAGCGTGTCGGACACGGAACCCGCGTCGTACGCCACGCGAATGCTTCCGCCTTTCTTCGGCACGTCGGCCGCCATCGCAGTTGAGGCCGCCGTCAGCAAGCCGCCGCCCGCGGCAACCATCATGCCGGTGCCGGCCAACATGCGCATCATGTCGCGGCGGCTGATGCCGCCGTCTTTCGTTTCATCTTTCACGTCAATGGCTCCGCAGGGGTAATGGATCTGAAAGAACTCTCTGGACGCGGCGAGTCGAGATTTTTCGCGCCTCGTTAGCTGCATCGTATGCTTGCAGAATCCACATGAAACGCCGACAAAAACCGCCAGACGGCATAAACCGACTGTTCTTCCGCAGCCGACGCTGCAATTTGCATGGTCGCCAATCAGCCGACGAAAACGTGCCCGCCGGCGCTCCTCATCAGGTGCTGACTTGCGCTTGTACATCGAGCAACTGCGGGTAACGCCGCAGCACTTCGCCGTAAACTTCGGCGACGATTCCCGCGCCCGGCGCGAGCGTCCCCGTGGCTTCCCGTTCGTCGAGCGCGTCGAAGATCTTGTGTTTGAGAAAGTGCCGCCACACCACCGGCGCGCGCGACAGAATGCCCGTCAACACGTCGTAGCGCTCGCGGGTCCATTTCGCTTCATAGGCGTTGCGCTCGGCGCCATAGTCGAAATGGGACACCGCGTTCTGTTCCAATGCGCTTCCCGCCTCGTCGCGCAACCTTGCTGTCCGCTGCGCGTCGATCCCTTCGCCGGTCAACACGACGTCATAGAGTTCGCGCGCCTGATCGACCGACAGATAGCCGCGCCGCACGTCCTCCAGCACCTTCTGCGCATCGCGTTCGTGCGGATGACCATAGCCTCCGCCGCCGCATCCTTCGAGACGGATCACGTCGCCGGGACCGCACATTACGAGGTCGGTCACGCCGAGGTTTTCCTCGCTCCCGGTGCCCGGATTACGGGTAAAGCGCGACACGGCCCCCGCCTTGCCGCCGAGCACGCCCCACGACGCAAAGCGCGACCGGTCGCGATTGCGGGCCGTCACCAGCGTGCCGGGCGAGAACACGCGAAACTCCATCACCGTGCCGAGTCCGCCGCGGTATTTGCCGGCGCCCGCGCTGCCGGGAACGACGCCATATCGCGTGATGCGGATCGGCACTTCGGCTTCGTTGATCTCGACCGGCGTGTTGCGCAGGAACGCGACGTTCGCGCCGGACGCGTCCGAACCGTCCGCCGACGCCATGCCGCCCGCGCCGCCGCCCACCGGTCCGATCGACGCGATCACGGTGCGGCCGTTGCGGTCCACGGTCTTGACGTTGAGGATCGACATGCCGCCGGCCGGACATGCGGGCAGGCGCTCGGGACAGACCATCGAGAACGCGCCGAAGGTGACGTACTGCGCAACCTTCGCGGTCAGGCTGCGCATTCCGACCGCGGCGGGCGGCACGCAATTCATGATCGTGCCTTCGGGCATGATGCAGCGCGCCACCTTCAGCATGCCGGCGTTGAGCAGCAGATCGGGGTTCAGCGAATACAGCACATAGTTCAGGCCGACCAGTGCGAGGACATGACGCTCCTTGCCGCCGGTCGGCATATTCAACGAGGAATTCAGTTGCGGATCGCTGCCGGTGAAGTCGAATACGAGCGAGCCGTCCTTCACGGTCAGCGTGAGCGCCACGCGCAGCGGTTTGCCGTTGACCGAATCCTCGTCGGCGTATTCGGCGAAGAAGTACTCGCCGTCCGGCATGCTTCGCACGATCGTGCGCGCCTGCTCCTCGGAATAATCGAGCAGCGCGTCCATGCCCGCGCGAAACTGCTCGATGCCGAAGCGCTCGATGATTTCCAGCACGCGGCGCTCGCCGGTCATCAGCATCGCGATCTGCGCCTTCAGATCGCCGCGATTCTGCTCCGGTGCGCGAACGTTGATGGCCATGTGTTCGAGCAGCGTTTCATCGAGCACGCCCGCGCGGACGATCCTGGTCGGCGCGAAGCGGATGCCTTCCTGGTAAATTTCGGTCAGCGTGCGCGACAGCGACGCCGGCACCGCGCCGCCCATGTCGGTATTGTGAATATGCCCGCCGACATAGCAGACGATCTCACCGTCGAAGAACACCGGCTTCCACATCATCACGTCGGGCGTATGGGTCGCGACGTAGCCGCTGTACGCGTCGTTGGTCATGCAGATATCGCCCGGCTCGTAGTGATCGATCATGTCGATCACCGCGCCGAAGTCGAGCCCCGGATACCACGTCGCGCCGAGCGTTTTCGGTGAGGCGAACGTAAGGCCGCGCGTGTTCATCAGCGTGCAGGAGAAATCCTCGGTTTCCTTCACGAACGCGGAATGCGCGGTGCGAACGAGCGTGTAGGCCATGCTTTCAGCGGCCGCGACACAGTAGTTCGCGAAGATTTGAAGGATGGATTTATCGAATGTCATGGCGCTTTTCCAGAGTGCAGGGTTGGCCGCCAGTCAAACGGCTTCGAGAAAGAGATTGCCGTATTCGTCCACGCGGCCGTTGAAACCGGGCAGCACGCACGTCGTCGTGTCGTCCTGCGCGACGATCGCGGGGCCCGCGAACCGGTGTCCCGCCAGCAACACGGAACGCCGGTAAAGCGGCACCCGGCGCCATGCCCCGTCGAGGTAGACATCGATCTCGGACTCCGCTTGCGGCGCACCCTCGCCCGCCGCGATGCGCGGCAGCTCCGGCTTCGGCGTGGGCGCGGTAATGACGAGCCTGAGCGCCACCACCTGAATCGCGGATTTGTCGTCGCTGTGGCCGAAGAGCCGGGCGTGTTCGCGGTGGAAGGCTTGCGCGATTGTTTCGATGTCACGGCTGACAAGCGCTTGCACTGTCAGCGGCGTGTCGATTTCGAACGACTGCCCGCGGTAGCGCATGTCGGCCGACACCACGATGTCGGCCGTGGCGTCCGTGCCGGCCTCGCGAATCACCCACGCGCGCGCGTCGGCTTCGAGCAGCGCGAGGTCCTGTTCGAGCAAGGCGAGCGAGGCATGGTCGAGCGGATAGTAGGTCGTCCGTACGAAGTCGTTCTTGGTGTCGGCGATCAGACCGCCGAGCGCGCTCAGCACGCCGGGCGTGGTGGGCACCAGCAGATTGCGCACGTTCAACGCGCGGGCGAGGAAGCAGCCTAGCATCGGCCCCGCGCCGCCGAACGGCATCAGCGAGAAAGTGCGCGGATCGATGCCGAAACGCGAGCTCAGGCGGCTCACGCCTGCATACATGCCGGAAACCGAGACCTCGATGATCGCCGCCGCGGTCTGGTACACGTCGAGGCCGAGCCGCCGCGCAAGCGGTTCGATCGCGCGCAGCGAAGCATCGACGTCGACCTTTACCGCGTTGTAGCCGAGCGCCGCGCTGCCGAGCACGCCGATGGCGGCGAATGCGTCGGTGATGGTCGGGCGCGTGCCCGGAATATGAATCTGGAATTCGCCGATATATTCGCCGCTCGCATACTGCGGCTTGCCGTCGACGATCAGCGCGATATCCGCCGTCGTTCCGCCGATGTCGAGGCTCATGCAGTCTTTCACCTTGCAGAGCTTCGCAAGATACGCCGCGCCGATCACGCCCGAAGCCGTGCCGGACAAAATCATCTGCACGCAGTTGTGTTTGCCGTGCTCGGCGCTCATCACGCCGCCGTTCGACTTGGTGACCTTGAGGTCCGCGCCGATACCGCTTTCGGCCAGCGCGCCCTGCAGTTTGGTGAGGTAATTCGATACGCGCGGCTGGACGTAGCCGCCGATCGTCGCCGTCACCGTGCGTTCGTATTCGCGGATGATCGGCCAGACTTCATGCGAACACGAAACGAACATGCCCGGCATCGCGCGCTCGATGATCGCCTTGACCTGCTGCTCGTGCGCCGGGTTGCGATACGAATGCAGCAGCGATATCACCACACCCTCGCAGCCCGCCGCCTGCATGCCGCGAACCGCATCGAGCACGCTAGTCTCGTCGACCGGGGTTTCCTCGCCGCCTTCCGCCGTCAGTCGCCCGACTACGCCGAACACCCGGTCGCGCGGAATCAGCGGCGCGGGCCGGCTCGACATCAGGTGGTACATGTCGGGGATCTTCAGACGCGCGATGTCGAGTACGTCCTCGAAGTTGCGCGTGGTGACAAGGCCAAGCTTCAGTCCCTTGCGTTGCACCACCGCGTTCACGCCGACCGTCGTGCCGTGCGTGAAGTGGACCACGTCGCGCGGCTCGATGCCGTAGCGCGCCCGCAGGCCGTCCATGCCCGCGAGCACTTCGCTGCCCGGACTGTCGGGGCGCGAAAATACCTTCAGCGTCCGTATGGTTCGCGTCGCTTCGTCCAGCACTGCAAAATCGGTGAAGGAGCCACCGATATCCACGCCGATTCTCAAACCCATTGCGTTGTCCTTGCCTGTCTATAGTGATGATGCGTGGGAACGCTTTGACTGCATGCACAGCATCGCGTCCCAGGGGCTGTTAGCGGCCGATCTGCTTGTTCCACTGTTCGATCCAACGCGGCGAATGCTCGGAGACCTGTTCGAATTCCACCCAGATCGACTTGTCCTTCGTGGCGATGCGGGGCGCGACCCGCGCGTCGTACTTCACATTGCGATTCGACGCCGCGTATTGCATCGCGTTGACGAAACAGCTCTGACCTTCGGCGGACGCAAGTTCGTTGAGGAACTGCCGGCCGAGCGGCGAGCCGTTCTTCACCTTCTGCGCCATGTTCGGGAATGCCACGGAGCCCGGCGACGGACTGATGAAACCGATGTCGGGATTGTTCGCGTCGTGCTCAGCCCAGGCCCGACCGTCGTAGTACATCGCGATATCGACATCGCCTGAGCGCATCGACATGAGCGGCGTGTTCGGGTCGCTGTAGAACGTTGCGTTGCCACTCGCCGACATGCGTTTTATCTGGTCGAGCGCCGGCTGAATGTTCGTACTGGTTCCGCCGTAGATCCTCGTGAAAAGCGTGATGAGACCCGGCGGCGTCGCGACATACGCAATGCCGGGCAGTGCCGCCTGCCACTTGCCGGCCACGGTTCCGTCGACGAATTCCTTCCACGTCCCTGGCGGATTCTTCACGGTCTTCGTGTTGTACATCAGGCCGAAATCGCCGAACGTGATGGGAAAGCCGTAGCCCTTGCCGTAGGCCACGAGGCGGGGATCGAGTTGGGCGATGTTCGGCACGTCGGCGGCGCTCACCGGATCGAGCAGATTCAGCGATATCGCCTTGTACGCAGCCTCTGGCGTACTGACGATCACATCGATAGGCGGTTTGGAGGGGTTCGCCGCCACCTGATTGACCCATTGCAGCGGATTGCCGAGTACGACATCGACGGACTTGCCGGTCGCCTTCTCGAACGGCTGCACGAAGCAGGTGCGGTACGCCTTTTCCCATGATCCGCCGAATGCGGTAACGGTCAGGTCGGCTGCGCGCGCGGATAGCGGCAAGGCGGCGATAGCGAACGCAGCGCTTAGGAAGAAAAACGAAGTGAAAACTGAGGTGAAAGTCCGAGTCGATCTCATGGGTGCCCCGTGGCGAACGGTGAAAACGGTGAAGGTAAATTCATGCCGCAGCTTCATGCATTGAGCGCACGCAGTCCGTAGGTGCGTTCGACCACTAGCAACAGGCCGATTGCGATCAGCATCTGCACGGTGCTGATCGCGGCAATCGCCGGATCGAGCTGGTTTTGCAGGTACGACAGCATCACGACCGGCAGCGTCGTCACGTTGGCCGTGCCGAAGAAGTAGGAAACCGGCAGGTTGTCGAGCGAGATCAGCACGGCGAACAGCGCGCCTGCGAATACGCCCGGACTGATGAGCGGCAGCGTCACGAAATAAAAGCGCTGCAAACGGCTCGCGCCGAGTACCGCGGCGGCTTCCTCGAAGTTGATGCCGACGTTGCGATAGACCGCGAGCACGGTGCGCATCACATACGGCACGGAGATCACCGTGTGCGCGATCAGAAGCGCCACGAACGAAACGCCGATGCCGAGGCTCGACAGAAAATACAGCAGCGCGAAGCCGATGACGAGCGCGGGAATCGCGACGGGCGCGAGCAGGAATGTCGTCAGCGCGGCGGCAACGGCGCTGCGGCTGCGTCCGAGCGCAATGGCGGCAGGTACGGCCAGCAGGATTGCGACGAACGCCGAACCGAGCGCGAGATAGACGCTCGTCAACAGCGAATCGATGAACGGCCGATATTCGATCAGCCGCCGATACCAGCGCAACGACACCTCGTCATAAGGCACCGTGATCGCGTTGCCGGCCGTGAACGACGCAACCACAACCACGACGATCGGCGCGATCAGGAACGTAAAGAACAAAAGGTTATAGAGTGCCAACGGCACGCGCGTCACGCCCGCTCTGCGCAGCGCGGCGATCATGGCCGCGCTCCCCGGCCGCTCACGAACCGCTGCTGCACGAAGAGGCAAACCAGCACGATGAAAAGCAGCAGGTTGCCCATCGCCGCCGCAAAACCGATCTCCTGCGTCAGACTGAACTGCTGAAAGATCAGCACGGGCAGCGTCACCACCTGGCCACCGCCGAGCAGCAGCATCGTGACGAAACTGCCGTTGGTCAGCATGAACACCAGAATGCATCCGGTCGCCACGCCTTCGATGCTCAAAGGCAGCGTCACGTTGAGAAACGTGCGTACCGCACCGGCGCCGAGGATGCGCGCGGATTCTTCAAGACGCCGGTCGACGCCCTGCAGCACGGGCGTGATCGACAGCACCATGAACGGCGTCATGACGTGGACGAGTCCCATATATACCGAGCCCGCGCTGTTCAGCACGTTCAGTGGCCGCTCGATCAGATGCAGCGCCTGAAGCATTTCGTTGACCATGCCGTGCCGCGCAAACAGGATGCGCCAGCCGAAAGTGCGCATGATGATCGACGTAAGCAGCGGCGCGACGAGCAGGAACAACAGCACCGGACCGAAGCGGCCCGCGCGCCGTACCAGAAAATACGCGACCGGATAGCCCACGATCGCGCAAATCACCGTGGTCACGAAACTGACCTTGAGCGTTTGGCCAATGACGCCGAGGTAATAGGCATCACTGAGCAGCTTCGTGTAGAAGCGCAGGTTGAAGGCGCCGCCCTCGTGCGCGGGCGCCACGCTGCGGAGCACGTTTTCAATCAGCGGCGCGAGGAAGAACACACATAGGAAAATGAGCGCCGGCACATAGAGCAGGCTCGGGCGCATGCGCCGTCGCGTGAGCTTCGTCTCGATGCGTTGCGCCGCGATAGCGTCGAATGTTTGCATTTACGCCGCCTTCGCCAAGGCAGGTTCGACGTCGGCATCGAGCAGCACGGCGTTCTCCGCGTCGAAGGAAATAATCACTGGCGCGCCTGCGGGACGCGCACCACCGCCCGCGGACGAAGTGGCCATTTCGTAGGCGTAGACCGGCCGGCCGAGCGCCGCCACGTCGACCCGGTACGCGTGATGCGCGCCGCGAAACACATGCTGCACGATACGGCCGTCGAAGCGGACATGATGGGGTTGCGGCGCGTCGAGCACGACTCTCTCGGGGCGGATCGCAAATTCAGCGCGCTCGCGGGAGAGCCTGGCATCGCGCACCGGAACCACGATCTCCGCGGTGCTTCCGTGCGGCCGGAGCTTGACGGCTTGCGCGCGGCGCTCGATCACGTCGCACTCGATCACGTTCGCCGTGCCCAGAAACTCCGCGACGAAGCGCGTGCGCGGCTGCTCATAGACATCGCGCGGACTGCCTTGCTGCAGTATCCGCCCGCGATCCATCACGACCACGCGATCGCTCATGGTCAGCGCTTCTTCCTGATCGTGTGTCACCATCACGCTCGTAATGCCCAATTCGCGCTGTATCTGGCGAAGTTCAAACTGCATGCCTTCGCGCAGGTTCTTGTCGAGCGCGCCGAGCGGTTCGTCGAGAAGCAGCACGGAAGGGTTGGTGATCAACGCCCGCGCCAAGGCGATACGCTGCTGCTGGCCGCCCGACAGTTGCGCGATATGGCGCGCCTCGATGCCGGGCAGGCGGATCGTCTCGAGCATTTTCTTCACACGCGCCGTGATCTCGCCTTTTGGCGTGCCTGCCATGCGCAATCCGAAGCCGATGTTCGCGCCGACGCTCAGGTGCGGAAACAGGCTGTAGTTCTGGAACACCATACCCAAGCCGCGTTTGTTCGGCGGCAAACCGGTGAGGTCGCGCCCGCCGATGCAAACCGTCCCCGTATCGGGCTGATCGAATCCGGCGATCAACCTCAGCGTGGTCGTCTTGCCGCAACCCGACGGCCCGAGCAACGCAAGGAGTTCACCCGGCTGCACGTCGAGCGTCATCGGTTCGAGCGCGGTTACGGCGCCGAAACGCTTGCTCACGCCGTCGAGAAGCAGACGCTCGGAGCGTCCGCTACGTTCGGCCTCGCCCTGCATGGATGAACGAAACGCCATTGCCATGATTGAAACTCCGGTTAAGTACGTGCCGCTCAGGCGCGCTGCCTGCGTTTGTCGATGACGTCGCGAATCTGGTAGTAGCTTCCGAGCGCCGGCATGAACCACGGTTTGCCGCTATAGAGCGGGTGCGTGAGCATCGGCGTGCCGTAGGCGCTGCTGTCGGGCGCCTGTCCTTCGATGATCAGGCGCGCGACCTTGTAGCCGAGGTACGTCATCATCACCACGCCGCTGCCGTTGCAGCCGAGCGCGTAGTAAACGCCGTCGGCGGTGCGGCCCAGATGCGGCAGGAAGTCGAGTGTCAGCGCGACCGTGCCGCCCCAGCTGTACGCCACCTTGACGCCGGCCATCTGCGGGAACCGCTCGATCAGCTGCGCATGCAGGATCGCCGCCGACTGGCGCCGGTCGAGGTTGTAAAAGCGCGCGCGGCCGCCGAACAAAAGGCGTTTGCCGTCCGGCGAATAGCGGTAGTAATTGACGACGCGGCGCGTCTCGGAGATGCCGCGGCGCTTCGGTATCAGCGAGGCTTGCAGGCCGGCGGGCAGTTCCTCGGTCGCGATCTGGTGCGACACGACCGGCACCACGCGGCGTTGCAAATCGGGCATCGATTCGCCCGTATAGCCGTTGGTGCAGACCACCACGTGGCGGCTCGAAAGCGTCCCTCGCGACGTCTCGATCCGATGTTCAGCGCCCACGCGCGCGATGCTCCTGACGGCGGCGTTGCTGCATACCGTCGCGCCGGCTTTGCGGGCGGCGGCAAGCAGGCCGGCGAACATCAGCGACGGATGAACCTGCCCCGCGCGTTCGAGCAGCACGCCTCCCGCGTAGATGTCGCTGGCCAGTTCACCGCGCAGTTCCTCGCGCGAAAGAATCCGCGCACCGGCCGACGCGTGGGTGTTCAGATCGACGATGCGTTTCTTCCACGCGGCCATATGCGCGTCGGTCCACATCGCGTTGATGCGCCCTGCCTTCACGTAAGCGCATTCGATCGCGTTCTCGCGCAGGATGCTTTCGAATACGTCGTACGACGCGGATGCTTCGCGCAACAGCGTCTGCTGACGCTGTTGCGGTACGGTGCTGTCCAGCTTCCTGCCCGACGGCGCCTTGCCCACGTTCACCCCGCCCGATACCTGGCCGCCGCTGACCGTACTCGCGCCGATACCCGGCAGGCCGGCTTCGAGCACAGCGACGCGCAAGCCCTGCTTCGCGAACTCGAGCGCGCACGACAAGCCCGCATAGCCGGCGCCGACGATCGCGACGTCCACCTCGCGGGGCACCTCCGACATCGGCTCGTCGTGCGGACGCCAGTCTTTCCACCAGTACGGCGTGTCAGTGAAATCGGAGGAAAACACTTGCTTGCGCGTCGTCACGGTCGGGTTCCTGGTTGCGTTGGAATGCGGCATCAGTGATGCGCGATGTTTGCGGCATGCACGGCGAGGCCGTCGCTCGCGGCGTGCAACGCCTGCCGCGTGATGGCAACGATCTCGTCGATATCGGCACGCGTGGCGACGAGCGGCGGCGCGAATCCGACGATGTCGTTGGTGCCGAGCGCGCGGACGATCAGCCCGCGCGCAAGCGCTGCCTGCGCCACCCGCTGGCCGGCCTTCAGGGCGGGCGCAAACGGTTTGCGTTCGGTCTTGTCGGCCATCAGTTCGAGCGCCGCGAGCATTCCCACGCCGCGTACATTGCCGACTAACGGATGAGCATCGAACTCGGCATGCAGGCGTTCCTGTAAATAAGCACCGACGTCGGCGGCATGGCTCACCAACTGCTCGCGCTCGATGATGTCGAGGTTCGTCAGCGCCGCAGCCGCACACACGGGGTGTCCCGAGTAGGTCCAGCCGTGGTTCATCGCGCCTCGCTCGCGCGAGCCGCGCTCGATCACGTCCCACACGCGCTCGCTGACGATTACGCCGGACAGCGGCAGGTATCCGCTCGTCAGCCCCTTCGCGACCGAGATCAGATCCGGTCCGATGCCGTAATGCGCGCTGCCCGTGCGCGAACCCAGCCGCCCGAAACCGCAGACCACTTCGTCGGCGACGAACAGAATGTCGTGACGCTTCAGCACGGCCTGCATGGCCGGCCAATATCCGGCCGGCGGCGGCACGATGCCGCCCGAACCCATGACGGGTTCGCCGAAAAATGCGGCGATCGTGTCGGCGCCTTCACGGGCGATCAGTTGTTCCAACTGTTCGACGCAATCCGCCACGAACCCGGCTTCGCTGACGCCAGGCCGCGCATCGCGATAGAAGTCCGGACTGGCCGTGTGCAGCACTTGCGGCATCGGCAGGTCGAACCCCGCATGAAACTTCGGCTGCCCCGTGAGACTGCCGGTTGCGATGCCGGAGCCGTGATAGCTGCGTTGCCTCGCAATGATTTTTTTCTTGCGCGGCCGCCCGAGCACGTTGTTGTAGTACCAGACGAGTTTCACCTGAGTCTCGTTGGCATCCGAACCGGACATGCCGTAGAACACTTTCTTCATGCCGGGCGGCGACCACTCCTCGATCAATCGTCGCGACAGTTCCACGGCGGGGTCGTTCGAGAAGCCCGCATACGTGTGATAGAAGGACAGCTTGCGCGTTTGCGCCGCAATCGCGTCGGCCATCTCTTCGCGTCCATAGCCGATGTTCACGCAATACAGGCCCGCGAATGCGTCGATGTAGGAGCGTCCCGCGTGATCCTCGATGCGGATGCCCGAGGCGCGCGTCATCAGGCGGCCGTCCATCTCGCCGGACGCATGGTCGAACGCGTGCGTTCCAGGGTGCATGAGGTGGCGCCTGTCCGTTGCGAGAGTGATGTCGCCCGGCGTGGCCGCTTTGGGGTCCATGCTCGGGTTCACGATTGTGTCGATCAGGTTCATGGTTGCGCCACCGCGAAGGCATTGTCAGGGGTATCCCATTCCGGATGCCAGGCCGGCTTGCTCACCCGGCCGTCGGCGCGCGCAAGCGCGCCGATGCGCGCCATCGACGGTGCGTCGAGTTCGAAATCGAACACCGCCAGGTTTTCGCCGATACGCACCGGATTCGACGATTTGGGAATGGCCGCCACACCGGGTTGCTGCATCAGCCAGCGCAAGATGATCTGTGCGGGCTTGCGCTCATGCTGCCGCGCGATCTCTCCGATCACAGGGTCCGCCAGCAGCTTGCCGCTGCCGAGCGGCGAGTGCGAGATCAGCGCCATGCCGTGCCGCGCGCACGCCGCCAGCAACCTGGTCTGATCGAGGTATGGGTGGTACTCGCACTGATTCGCGGCCAGCGGCACCGGGGACAACGCGACCGCGCGCTCGAGCAGCGCCACCGGAAAATTCGATACGCCGATGTGACGCGTGAGCCCGCTGCGTTGCGCGTCGCAGAGCGCGCCTATCGTCTCCTCGAGCGGCACGTCCGGGTTCGGCCAATGCACGAGCAGCAGGTCGACGTGATCGAGCCCAAGACGCGCGACGCTCGCTTGCGCCGCGCGGCGAAAGTCGCTCGCGCGCAATTCGGTATGCCAGACCTTGGTGGTGACGAACACCTCGTCGCGCGGCAGCGCGCTCGCTGCGAGCGCCTGGCCGACCGCCTGCTCGTTTTCGTAGCGCGCGGCCGTGTCGATATGGCGATACCCGGCTTCGAGCGCCGCGCGCACGGCGCGCACGCCTTCGTCGTGAGTGGATCGCCATGTGCCGAGGCCCATCTTCGGAATGCGCGCGCCGTTGGCGTCGATCACCGATACAGGCGCGGGCGGGTGAGCGGAAAGTCCCATCGCGGAAGATGTTCTCCAGTGCTTCACAAGTTTTTCAAGGTGTGCCACAATACGGCACGGCGTTCCACATTCAGCACGTGCAAAGTAACACGCGCTTTTTCCCGTTGCAAGCAGACGGCGGGCGCGCGCTCGTTCGTAGCCGCCGGTCAATGGAGACGTGCATGAAAAGTTTGTTGAAGAGCCTGGAGATTCTCGAGGCTGTGTCGCAGAACCAACCGGTCAGCGTGGGTGTGCTGGCGCGTTTGCTCGACATGCCGAAGTCCAGCGTGCAGCGCGTGCTGCTGACCTTTCTCGAAGCCGGCTGGTTGCGTCAAACCGGTGGCGACGTGACGCGCTGGGAAGTGGGCGCGCGAATTCTCGGCGTGCGCCCGGCCGCGCTGCGCGGCGGCACGCTGTACGCCGCCGCGCGCGAGCCGATGCGTGAACTGCGCGACCTAACCAACGAGACGGTCCATCTGTCGATCCCGGACAGCACCAAATCGATGGTGCTCATCGATCGCGCGGACTGCACGCAAACCGTCCGCACATTCAGTCCGATCGGCGATCTCAGTCCGTTTCATGCAACGGCAACCGGCCTCGCCGTGCTTGCGCACATGAGCGAAGCGGAGGTGGAAGAAATCCTGAGCCGCGACCTGCCGAAATTCAGCGACACCACGCCGTGCGACCCTGCCGAGATAAGACTCGAACTCGAACGCATCCGGCAACGCGGCTATTCGATCAACCTGTCGCAATACCGCCGCGCGGTGTGCGCGATCGGCGCGCCGATCATCGATTCCGAGGGTGCTCCGGTGGGCAGCATCTGCATCTCCATGCCCGAATCCCGCTATGAACCGGAGCGTCTGGAAGAATGGGGCAATGCCGTCGCGAAAGCGGCAGCGGCGATCAGCGTGTAGGCGCGGATGTTATAAGCTTCCGCGGCGCGAAGGCGGACCTTTACTCAACCTGACGAAGCGCGTTCGCAATGGTTTTGAACGGCACATGCCCGCCGGTTTTCTCGAATGAATCGACACCGATGGAAGCACTCGATGATCAAGTATCTGGATCAGGTATCCGCACTCACGAACGCCGGCTCTCTGCTATCCGCCGATGACAGGATCGTCGCGTCGTACGATCTGGAGGTCGACGGCGTTCCCGCCGAGGGCTACAGAAGCCTGACGTCCGATCCGGCAATCAGAAACGCAAACGCCGCGCCGTTCGAGATCGACTATGCGCGCGTCGCGAGGCTCCACGTGATCAACGGAATGGGCGTCACGCTCGGTGACTCGATCATCGGCCTCACCGCCCTCGCCGCGATCAAACGCGCGCATCCGGGAATCTCGATCAGCCTCTACCGCCCGCGCAAGGCGCCGGATTATGTAAGGCAACTGTACGAACTGGCACAGCCGGTGATCGGACAGACGATCGATCTGCCCGTGCCCGCTGCATCGATCCCTGTTGACGAATTGCGGATCGATATCGGAAACCATTTGTTCTGGCCGAATTTCTCACTGATGCCGATGATCGACTTCTTTTTCTGGTCGTTAGGCGTTTCGCCAGATCAGCTCGATCACAATGCCATGTCCAATGACTGGCTGAAGGGCGTCGCATTGCCTTCACTGGGCGAAGACTTGCAAGCCGGGAAGTACGTTCTTTTTTGTCCCGTGGCCAGTACGCCGGTTCGAAGTATTCCGCAGCCGCTTCACGCGGAACTTGTCGAGCGGATGTGGCGGAAGTTTCAATTGCCTGTGCTGGGTTTCGGACGGGTCGAGCATCGTCACTACACGGATATCACTCACCGTTCCCCGGACACCGCCGCGTTTCTCGCATGGGTAAAGGGCGCGCGGTTTCTTGTGACATCGGATACGGCCGCCGTACATATCGCGGCGGGGTTCGACGTTCCCACCACTTCATTTTTCACGACCATCCCGGCGAAAATGCGGGTTCGGGACTACCCCCGCTGCATTCCCGTGGACCTTCCGCTGCCGGCGCTGGCAGGTATCCAGGCGAGCGGACGGGAAGCGGATCTGCAAATGGTGGAGGACGCATATCGTGCGTTCCTCGACACGGGTTGGGAAATGTAGCGCCGCGCATCATTAATTTCGCCTTTTTTTTCGGTTTTTGTCGGGTTTTTGTTGTTAACCGCGGAGGTAAGATCGTCGCAGCCTGAAAAAAAGGGGCAGTAAAATGGCGATCACCTTGAATCCTTTAGCGTCCGCGAATCCAGGCAAGTCGTTAAAAATAGACGCCATTCGATTCCTCGCGGCGTTCTGGGTCCTGATGTATCACTTTCACCCGCCCGCATTCAAGGAATTACTGCCACATCGGCTGGCTTTTCTAGGCAGCGCATTGTGGTCAGGATCGACAGCGCTGTTCGCGGGTCCCGCGGCCGTCATTGTGTTCTTTGTCATTTCCGGCTATTGCATCCACAACGCATATCAGAAGGATGTCACCCTCAAGCCGATCAATTATTACGCGTCCAGATTCGTTCGTATTGGATTACCGCTGGTCATCCTGCTATGTCTCGTCCAGCCTTTGCCGACGGGGCAAAATTATCTCGAGTCCGTGCTTTGGTCGCTCTACTGCGAGATGGCGTATTACGCCGTTTATCCCATCTTGCGCCCGCAGTTTCGCTACATCGGCGAAATGATCGTTGGGAGCGCAATAGCGGCCGGAGTCATGGTGACGGTGGTTCGTCTGTTTGGACATCCCGTTTGTCACGGCTGCGTCTACGAGACGTATCGAGTTCCGGGTACGGCTTTACTGTATGCGTCTGGATGGATTTTCGGCTGCCTGATCGCGGAAACGCAGCGCAATGCGGAACAGTTCCATGTTCGTGGCGCGTATTCGCCGCTTACCATGATCATCAAGAACGGCCTCGATCGGACCACTCGTTACCTGGCGAATTATCTGATTGCGCTGAGACTGGCTATTGTCGCGGCCGGGGCGGCAATCATGATTCTGCTATCCGAATCGAATCTCAAACCGGCGATCGTGCCGCTGATTACTCCCGATATCACGCTTCCGCTATTTCAGTTTCTCGCGGCAATCTGGATCGCGACGGAAACCGCCACGCCTTCAAAAGCGGGCGTTTGGTCCAAACTGGCTGCTTTCGGGGCGTGGTCTTATAGCCTCTATCTTTGCCACAAAATGGCGCTTGCATTGCTGGAAATGACCGGATTCGACGACACATCCCGATTCGCATGGTTCGTACAGGTGGCATTGGCGTTCGCCATCAGCTATGCGTTTTATCGGATGATCGAAAGGCCCTCGCATCTGGTTTCCCAGCGGCTACGGAAATACACGCCGAATTCGCCGGCTGCGCCCGTGGCCTGAGCATGGCGACGAAAGGCGTAATGCATCGCGCTAAAGCTGGCCTTCGATAGCCGCCTTATCTATAACTGACCACACCTGTTCAATCTTTCCCTGCCGGAATTGATAGAACACATTCTCTGCAAAGGAAACTTTCCTTCCGTTTACATCGAGGCCAAGAAACCTTCCCTTTGGCGTACAGGCGAAGCCTAGCCGGCTGGCTATATAGGGCGGGTCGGAAATCAGCAACTGAATGTTGAAATACAGATCGGGAATTTCACTAAAATCTTTCTCCAGCATCTCGCGATAACCCGATAAACCGATTCGCCGACCGTTGTAGTGCGCGTCCTCATGAACGAACTGCTCCAGCTTCTGCCAGTCCTGCTTATTCAGGCAGGCAATGTAGCCTCGGTAGACGTTGGAGAGATCGGTTTTGTTCATCGCATTTCCCTGCCTATTTACAAGGTTCCCGCTGCAAATCTGGGCGGCCTGCTCCAGGACGCCCGACGCCGCTTCTGCGTGACAGAACTTGTCCTGGCCTGCGCAAAACAAACCTCGCTACGTCCGCCCGAGCGTTCGGTACAACGCGTTCGCGCGATTCAAATGGGCGCGCATCGCCTCGGCCGCACCGTCACCGTCGTGTTTAGCAATCGCGTCGACGATTCGCTGATGCTCCGACAACGTCAACTCTTCAGCGCCGGGCGCGCGCACGAGCGGCCGGTAGTACTCGCCCGCCCAGCGAAACAGCGATTCGACAATCGACGGGAAAATCGGATTGCCGCTGATCAACGCGATCTCGCGATGAAACGCCATATCCCGCTCGATAAACTCCTCGAGATTGACCATGGAAGCACGGTGCCGCGCCACGCTGAGTTGCAGGCGGGCCACGTCCTCTTCGGTCGCGCGCTCCGCCGCCATGCGCGCGGTGCCCGTCTCGAGAAAGACCCGCGCCTCTTTCAGGTGAGCCAGCATGTCGGGATGACTGCGCAGCAGATGCATCGCGCCGCCGGCGATCTGCGCGATCAGCCGGTCGGCCGTGGGAACCACGACCCGCGCGCGCTCGCCGTGCACGATCTCGACGATGCCGGAGCGCTCCAGCGTTTGCAGTGCTTCGCGGATGGCGGGCCGGCCCACGCCGTAGATTTCCATCAACTCCCGCTCCGACGGAAGCTGCGCGCCGGGCGCGATTTCGCCCGAACGGATTCGCTCCATGAGCCGGTCGACAACTTCCTGATACAGCTTTCTGCGCTGAATGATCTCAGCCATGACATGTCCGCGTAAAACCAAGTGGTGTAATGACCTTACCACGGACAACCCGCCGGATGGAAGGGCGCGAGGCCGGTGCCGAGCATGACCTGGCGAGACCGGTGGCGCGCGGCGCAACCGCTCGCTGGTTCGACGCGCGGCCGCACGTTACGCCCGCGACAGCCGCCCTTCCCTGAGCGCGCCGAAGAACGCCGCATCGCCGATCTGGCCGCCTTTCAGCACGATTTGCAGACCATCGCGCCGCGGCTCGGCGGACCACGCGCGGCACAGCGGCGCGCCAGGCGCGAGCCCTGCCACGACGCTCAGCGCGTCGATGCCGAGCGCGCTCGCCACTTCACCGGAGCTGTCGCCACCGGCGACGACCACGCGCGTCAGCTCGACGCCATCGAGCAGCCGCCGCATCACCTCGGCCAATGCGCGGCCGACCTTGCGCGCCGCATCGTGCCGCGCAAGCCCCGCTGCCGATGCAATGGCGTCGAAGCCGGTTACCGCCGGATCGTCCGGCCCTTCGGCGCTATGCACGATCACGCTGACGCCGCGAGTCAACGCCTGCGTGGCCACGATCACGACGCGTTCGATCTCGGCGGCGCCGTCGCGCGAATCGAGCGCCCTCGGCAAATCGAGGCGCTCGGTGTGAAAGCCCTGCGCGCGCGCCCAGCCGATCTGCGCGGCCGTCACCGGAGAACAGCTGCCGCTGACGGCTGCAATCGCCTGCACGGGATCGGCGACCGGTAGCGACGGCGTCGGCGGTAACAGGCCGCACGCGCGCCAGTACGCCGCCAGCGCGTATTGCAGACCGGACGACGACGCCGTAAAAATCCCCTCGCCACGCTGCTCCCAAACAAGACGGCCCGCCGCGGCCAAGGTCTCCTCGTCGAGCACGTCGATCAAGGCGACCGGCGTGTCGGGCGCACTCAGCGTTCGCACCCGCGACGCAACGTCGGCGCCGCGAAGCTGGAGCATGTCGATCAGTTCGACGCGCCGCGCCGTTTGCCTCGCGAGATGCAGGCGAAGATCGGCCTCGTTCATCGGCGTGACGGGATGCCGCGACATGGTCGGATGCCGGTCGAGCCGGTAGCCGACACCATCGACCGCGGCGAACAGATTGCCGAACATCTGATAGCGCTTCAGGCGCGGCGCGCCGATCACCATCGGCGACCAGTTTCCGGGCATATGCCTGACGCCGATATCGATCGCGCGGCCGATCGATCCGACCTCGGGAGACGAATCGAACGTCGAGCAAACCTTGTATTGCAGGATCGGCGCGCCGAGCGCGGCGAGGCTCGCGAATGCGTCCGGGAGTTCGTCGTCCATCCATGCGCTTGATCGTCCACGCGACGAGCCCGCCATGCCCACGCACCGGACCTCGGGAAAGCGCGCCAGCAACTCGCGCGTCGGCTTTTGCAGGCATAGCACGGTCGGCACGCCGGCGGCTTGCAGCGCTTCCATCGCGTCCGTCGAGCCCGTGAAGTCGTCGCCGTAATAGGCGAGCAGCAGCCCGGCGGGCCACGCCGTCGCGCTCGTCGCGTTCATTTCCAGAACTCCAGCGCGGCGTTCAATGCGGGATGTCTTGCGGCATGCTGCTTCAGCGGCACGCCTTCGATGGCCGCGACCCACGCCTCGCGCAACGCCTCGACACCCGCCGCCACGCCGCCCGGATGACCGAAGATACCGCCACCGGCCGTATGAATCAGGTCCGCGCAGCCAATTGCGGCATACGTGTCCGCGGCCTGCAAGCCGGTCTGTCCTGAACTGAACACGGGCATCGCGGACATCGCCGCTTCCGGCATCACCGGCGCGAGCACCGCGCGCGCGGCGGCGATCACGCTGTCGTCGGGCTCGCTGAATTTGTTGCGCAGTCCGTTCACATGCAGATGGTCGGCGCCCACGAGACGCCAGATCATTTGCCACGGCGCGTAGTCCCAGCCGAGCTCGGGGCAGCGCGACAGATAACCCCAGCCGGCGCGATGCGCGTGAATCGGCAACTGAGCGTGACGGCGCAATTCATGCATGCCGACGAGACCGATCGAGTTGAGCACCGCCATCACGCACGTGCCGCCCTCGGCCAGCACGAGATCATGACGACGACGCATCTGATCGAGGTCGCCCGTCACGTTGAACGCGACCATCGCCTTCTTGCCGGTGCGATCCGCTTCGTCGTTGACGACACGCATCACGGCCCGCACACGTTCGTCGAACGGACAATGCGGACCGTCGGCCTGCAATTCGTCATCCTTGATGAAGTCGATGCCGCCCGCGACGAGCTCACGCACCTGCTGCGCCGTCTCCCCGGGCGACAACCCGACGCTCGGTTTGATGATCGTGCCGATCAACGGGCCGTGCGCCACACCGCTCAGCCGCCGCGTGCCTTCGATACCGAACGCGGGCCCCGGATACGCCGAAGCGAACGACGGCGGCAACGTCAGCCCGGTCAGACGCAAACCCGACACCTGCCGCAGCTCGAACAGATTGCCCGCGATGGTCGACATCAGATTCGGCAAGGACGCACCGAGGTTTTCGATCGGCCACGACAGTTCGAGCGTGCAGCGCGTATACCGCTCCGACACGATTCCGCCCGCCAGGCTCGGCCTGCCGACCGTCTCCAGCATCGTGAGACGCTCGACGCGCGCGCCCGAGCGAGCCTTCAATTCGGGCGTTTCGTTTGGCAACGCGACAAAGGTGCCGCTCGACTGCTCGCCGGCAATCACGTCGGCGGCACGTTGCGGATCGTCGCCGGTTTCGAGCCAGTAAGTCGCGTGAATACGTTCGCTCACGATATCAATCCCTGTTTGGAAATCGGAAAGAAGGGCACGTCGCCATATCATGTAATCCGGCGGATGCTCTCGGCGATTTCCGCGCGATCGAACACGTTCTTCCAGTCGTCGCGCATCAGCCGCGGCTTGCCGAATTCGATCGCCTTGTTGCACGCATCGGAGAACGCGCCGGGAATTTCGTTGAAGATCACCGCGCTCAGGATGTTCATGTGCCCGAGCAGAAAATCGCGCGCGGCCTCTTTCGGCACGCCCCGCTTCACGGTCTCGTCCATCGCTTCGCGCATCACGTAGAGCAGCGTTGCGCAGATCGTTTCCGACAAGCCGGGTTCGAGCAGCGCCATCTGGTCGACGCTCAAACGATACGAGCGCAGGATCGGCGCATAGATCACCTTGGCCACGTCTTCACCCAGGTCGAACGCTTCTTCCGGTCCTTGCATCAGCGCGCTGGTGATCGACTGCTTCGCATACGCGCCGCCGAAGAAATCGCGCCGTGCCTTGGGATCGGATTCGTCATTGAAGATCAGCGGATGACACGGGTGCGCGACGAAATACGTGAGGTCATCGCGCTTGGGCAGATGGCCGGCGAACGGCGCGGCGGCGTCCAGCGTCATCACCATCGTGTCCGGCGGCAGCTTCGGCGCGATCTCGTGACTGAGCTTGCCGATCAGCGTGTCGGGCACGGCGAGGATCACGACCTGCGCGCCGTCGAGCGCCGCATCGGTCGACACGCAGTCGACGTTCAATTCTTCCTTGAGGCGCTTCTGCCCTGCCTCGCTCACCTCGACGTGCGCGACGCGGTAGTCGGACTTCAGCAGATTGCTGGTGAGGCGAAAGCCCATCTTTCCGCCGGCGCCGAACAGTGCGATCTTCTCTTTCATGGTGCAAGCTCCTTGCGTGGATTCATTGAAATTCGTGGCGATCAGCTCGAATGCGATTGCGGCTCGAGCGTGACTGGCGCGATGCCGTCACCGGGTTTAGGCAGGCGTGCGCTGCTGCAGAACGCGAAGGCAAGCCCCGCGCTCATCAGCATCAGCACGCCGACGACGAACATCGGCGCGTGATACGAGCCCGTCGCGTCCTTCACGGCGCCCGTCACGTACGGCGCCACGAAGCCGGCGAGATTGCCGATGGTGTTGATCAGCGCGATGCCGGCCGCGGCTGCGGCGCCTGAGAGAAATCGCGCGGGCAGCGCCCAGAAGTTCGGCAGCGCGGAAAAGATCGCGCAGGCGGTGACCGTGATCACGGCGACGGTCGCGGCAGGCGATTGCATATAGAGCGCGACGGGAATGCTCGCCGCGCCGATCAGTGCCGGCACGCCGATGTGCCATGCGCGCACGCCATGTTTTGTCGCGTTGCGGCTCCACAGATACAGCGCGAGCGCGGCGGGCAGATACGGAATCGCGGTGATCAAGCCCTTCTGGAACACATTGAAGTGCGTGCCGAACTGGCCTTCAAAGCCGCCGATGATCGTCGGAAGAAAGAAAGCGAGCGCATAGAGTCCGTAGATCAGGCCGAAGTACATCAACGCGAACATCCATACGCGGCCGCTTCTGAGCGCGGCTCGCGCATGCATCGAGTGCTGTGTCGACGCATTGGCGCGGGCGCGTTCTTCCGCTTCGAGTTCGGCGGTGAGCCAGGTTTTCTCGGCCGCGGTCAGCCAGCGCGCCTGCGACGGCCGGTCGGCGAGATAAAACCACGCCACCACGCCGATCACGATCGCGGGCACGGCGACACCGAAGAACATCACGCGCCAGCCGGCAAGTCCAAAGAGGCCATGCGCTTCGATCAGCAACGCGGCCACGGGTGCGCCGATCACGATCGTCAGCGGCTGCGCGAGATAGAACAGCGCGAGGATGTGACTGCGATAGCGCGACGGCACCCACATGCTGAGAAACAGAATCGCGCCCGGAAAAAAGCCGGCTTCCGTCACCCCGAGCAGAAAGCGCAGCGTGTACAGGCCGGGAATGCTGCTGACCCAGGTGAACAGCAACGCGACGATGCCCCACGAAACCATGATGCGCGCGAGCCAACGGCGCGCCCCGAACTTGTGCAACGCGAGATTGCTCGGAATCTCCAGCACGATGTAGCCGATGAAAAACACGCCGGCCGCGAGACCGAACTGCGCGGCGCTCAAGCCGAGGTCCTTCGTCATGCCGTTCGGGCCGGCAAACGAGATCGCCGTGCGGTCGAGGAAATTGATGAAGAACATCAGCGCCACGAACGGCACAAGGCGGATCGACACCTTGCGTATGGCCGATCGTTCGATGGGGTCCATAGGTACGGTTTGCATCTCACATCCTCCAATCAGGCCGCTTCGATACATCACTCATGTGATGTACTGGTGTGATGAGTAGACCATTATGCTTAAAGTTTAGACAGTGGGGTATTCACGGAGCGGTGTTATCGGCGGCGGGCGGCGGACATTGGCCGTCCGAAAGGCGTCGGCCCGGAAGCTATCTGCACGCGTTCGTTTTTATCTTTTTGCGCTCGTCACTTATGCCGTCATGATGTCATCATACCAGCCACATTTAACGTTGGAATGACGATCTCGCCAGGGGTTTTCGCCAGGCTGCAGACGGCTTGTAAGCAAATGCCGGACGGGCGTTTCATGCTCCTGGACAGGGTCCAGCCGGATGCGAATCCGTAGTTGCTCCACGAGCCGGCCCCGGTGTTTACCCGCTAAATCCGCTTCAGCGCTTGCAACTCCGCGTCGGTGCGATTAAAAATGTAAGCGCTATCATTTGCGTATTTCATCGGAAACACGCTCAAGCGGTGCGAGAACGCGTCGTAATCTCGGATCAAATGTAAGCGCTAACAGTCGCCGAACCACCGCGCAAAACTAGCAACTTCCGCCGCCCGGCAACGCATCGGCGCGGCCCGCACTACTTCACCCGAAAACATGAAACGGAGACAACGATCATGAGCGCAACCCCGAGCCACGAGCAGGCGCCACCGAAAATCCGCCGCGCGCAGATCGTGGCGCTCACGCTGCTGATGGTGAGCGGCATCGTCAACTATCTGGATCGTGGCACGCTCGCGGTCGCCAATCCGCTGATCCGCCACGACCTCGGTCTCTCGCTCGGACAGATGGGGCTGCTGCTCTCCGCGTTCTCGTGGAGCTATGCGCTGTTCCAGTTGCCGGTGGGCGGTCTCGTCGACCGGATCGGACCGCGCAAGCTGCTCGGCCTCGGTCTGATCGTCTGGTCGCTCGCGCAGGCGGCCGGCGGGTTCGTCTCGACCTTCGGCTGGTTCATCCTCGCGCGGATCGTGCTCGGCATCGGCGAAGCGCCGCAGTTTCCGTCGGCGGCACGCGTCGTCAGCAACTGGTTTCCGCTGCGTGCGCGCGGCAAGCCGACCGGCATCTTCAACTCGGCGTCGCCGCTCGGCACGGCGCTCGCGCCACTCTGCCTGTCGATCCTCGTCGTGCACTTCAACTGGCGCTGGGCCTTCATCGTGACAGGCGTGGCGGGCCTGATCGTGGCGGCCGTATGGCTCGCGGTGTATCGCGATCCCGTCAAGGCCACGATGACCGAAGCCGAGCGCCACTACCTCGAAGGCGACACAGCCGACCGCAAGCCGGTTCCCGCGCTCACGTTCGCCGACTGGCGCTCGCTGTTCTCGCATGGCACCACGTGGGGCATGCTGATCGGCTTTTTCGGCTCGGTATATCTGAACTGGGTATACCTCACGTGGCTGCCCGGATACCTGACGATGGAGCGCCACATGAGCCTGATGCATACGGGCATCGCGGCATCGGTGCCGTTCTTCTGCGGCTTTCTGGGCTCGCTCTCGGCCGGCTGGTTCTCCGATCTCATCACGAGCCGCAGCACGAGCCCGGTCGCGAGCCGCCGCAATGCAGTGGTGATCGCGATGCTCGGCATGGTCGCGTTCACGATTCCGGCGGCGCTCGTGCAGAGCAACGCGATCGCGATCGTGTGCATCTCGGTGGTGATTTTCCTCGCGAACGCGGCCTCCGCGAGTTCATGGGCGCTCGCCACCGCCGCCGCGCCGCCGAACCGCGTCGGCTCGCTCGGCGCGATCCAGAATTTCGGCGGCTTTCTGGGCGGCGCACTCGCGCCGATCCTGACCGGCTACATCGCGCAGACCTGGTCGTTCGTGCCCGCGCTGCTGACCGCCGCCGGCATCGCGTTTATCGGCGCAATGAGTTACCTGCTGTTCGTGCGCAAACCGATCGAGGACCAGGCCGCACCGAACGAAACCGTGCAGGCGCCTGCATGAATGCGCCTGCCGCCCTGCTGAATAACCGAATTCTTTCCGGGAGATCAAAAGCATGACCAATACCAGGCAAACCGCCGCGTCAGTCGAAGGCATCGTCCCCGTGATGCTGACGCCGTTCGACGATACCGGCGCAATCGACTACGCCGGCCTCGAACGTCTGATCGAGTGGTACATCGCACACGGCTCGGACGCGCTGTTCGCGGTCGCGCAGTCGAGCGAGATGCAGTTTCTTACGCTCGCTGAACGTGGCGCATTGGGACGCTTCGTCGTCGAGAAAGTCGCGGGCCGCATTCCCGTTGTGGTCTCCGGCCACATCAGCGACAACCCCGATGCGCAGGCCGAAGAACTGAACGTCGCCGCGGCGACCGGCGCGCAAGGCGTCGTGCTCGTGACGAACCGGCTCGATCCGGATCGCGAAGGAACGCAGGCGTTCGCCGCGAATCTCAAGCGGCTCCTCGCGCGCATTCCGTCCGATATGCCGCTCGGCCTGTACGAATGCCCGGCGCCGTATCGGCGCCTGCTCTCCGACGACGAGTTGAAGATGTGCATCGACACCGGCCGCTTCATCATGCTGAAGGACGTGAGCTGCGATCTCGCAACGGTCAAGCGCCGCGTCGCGCTCGCGCAAGGTTCGCCGCTCAGGATCCTGAACGCGAACGCGGCAATCGCGTGGGACGCGATGAAGGCCGGCTCGGCGGGCTTCAACGGCGTCTTCACGAACTTCCATCCGGATCTGTACAACTGGCTGCGTAACGATGCGGCGCAGAACCCGGATCTCGCGGAGGAACTGGCGACGTTTCTCGTGCTCGCCGCCGTGTCCGAATCGCTCGGCTATCCCGCGCTCGCGAAGATGTACCACCAGCGCATCGGCACGTTCGACTCGATTCGCTGCCGCGTGATCGACTACGACGTGCGCGAACGCTTCTGGGCGCTCGACGCGGTGCTCGACAAGATCGTCGCCGGCACCGAGCATTTCCGTGAGCGCGTCGCGGCGTTCGGCGTGAACCGCCAGGTTCGTGGGCTTTAGCCAGCAGGGATTGCGGAGAACCCTGCCGCCGGTCTCCGCCGCGATCACGCGCACGCTTTGCGCGCACATGCGGCGGTAAGATAGCGGGCGCTCCAATTCACCGTTTTTGACAACCCGATGCCCGACTCCTTCGACTCTCCGGCCACCGCCCGAACCCAGACGAACCGCGCCCGCCGCAACACGGGCCGCACGGTGCTGTCCGATGTCGCGAAGCTCGCGGGGGTATCGACGGCGACCGTGTCGCGGGTCTACAACGAGCCGGACAAAGTGTCGGCAAACGTGCGCGAACGCGTCAAGCAAGCCGCGCTCGCGCTCAACTGGTTTCCGAACGCGGCGGGCCGCGCGCTCGCGTCCACGCGCAGCCACATCGCCGGCATCATCATTCCGACGCTGGACGACCAGGTGTTCGCCTCGCAGGTGAGCGGCATGCAGGCGGCGTTCGCGGCGCGCGGCATCACACTCGTGCTCGGCTGCTCGAACTACGATCCCGCGCAAGCGCTCGTGCAGGTGCGCGCGATGCTCGCGCGCGGCGTCGAGGCGATGGCGGTCGTGGGCGAGGCGCATCCGCCCGAACTGTTCGATGCGTTGCGTCTCTATCGCGTGCCGTATGCGGTCACGTACGCGTATCGCGAAGCCAGCCCGCACACCTGCATCGGCTTCGATAACCACGCGGCCTACGCGGAGATCACCGAACATCTGATCGGGCTCGGGCATCGCTCGTTCGCTGTCTGCATTCAGCCGACCCGCGACAACGATCGCGTGCAGGCGCGCGTGGCGGGCATTCGCGCGACGCTCGAACGCCACGGCCTCGCGGTGCGGCCGGAGCACATGCTCGAAGGCGAATCGACGATCGGATTCGGACGGCGCAGCCTGCGCGCGATCTGGCAAGCGCCGTGCGAGCGCCCGAGCGCGATCATCTGCGGGAATGATCACATCGCGCTTGGCGTGCTGCGTGAAGCGGACGAATCAGGTATTGCGATTCCCGGCGAATTGTCCGTGACGGGCTTCGACGATCTGGAGATCGCGAAAGAACTGCGCCCCGCGCTCACGACGATGCGTGTCGACACCCACGAGATCGGGCGGCTCACCGCGCAACATCTGCTCGACGTGCTCGACGGCAAGCATCCGCGACACGGACACGCCGGGCACGAGGTGCATGCCGAATTGCAGCTCAGGCAATCGACGGGGCCGTGCTTGAGGTAGGTGTGATGCTTCACTGTCACCAAGCCGTCTTTCACACCTGCGGCTCGAGCCTCTTCCTGATCACGTCGATCAACGCGCGGACCTTTGCCGTCGGGTAACGGGTAGGCGGAAACACCGCGTAGATGCCCTTGGGCCTGCCGGCCCAATCAGGCAGCAGACGAACCAGCCGACGTGCCGCCACGTCCGCCGTGATCGAAAAGTCGGTCAGCAATCCAAAGCCGCCGCCCGCGAGCGTCGCCGCGCGCGCGGCATCGGCCGTATTCACCAGCAGCGCGTTCTCGCACCGCACGCTTTGCCTGGCGCCCTTCGCGCGCTGCAAATCGAGCGTCAACGGATGCGGCAGGACAGACAGCGCGACATGAGGCATGGCCGCCAGCGCGGCCGGCGTCTTCGGCTTACCCCAGTTGCCGACGAATGCCGGACTCGCTACGACCCATTTGACGAAGCCGCCGATCTTCACCGCCCGATAGCCCGAGTCCGCCAGTTGCCCCAAACGGATCGCGACGTCGATGCCGTCCGCGATCAGATCGACATAGTGGTCGCTGCACACCAGTTCGATGTCGAGCTCCGGATACGCATGCCGCATGTCGACCAGCGCGGGCGTCACCACCAACGACCCATAGTCGATCGGCGCACTCACACGCAACGTGCCCCGCAGCGGCGCCGATTCACCCGACACGGCCGACAGCGCTTCTTCCGCCGCCTGCAGGATCTTGCAGCTCGCATCGTAGAAGGCGCGCCCGCTTTCGGTCACGCTGAGCCGCCTCGTCGTCCGGATCAGCAGGCCCGCGCCGATCTCGCGTTCGAGCCGCTGTATGTGCGTGCTGACCATTGTCTTCGTGAGTCCGAGACGTGCCGCGGCCGCGGTCAAGGAGCCCGCTTCGACCACCGCGACAAAAATCGCGAGCCGGTTCAGATTGACATCCCGTAGATCCGCCATTCGCCGATTGTCCATCTTCGATTGATTATGTTTTCCAGCTTAGCAGTCTTCTGCCCGACGCCGCACGCCGCTACGCTTGGCTCATTCCCGTCGAAGATTTTGGCGGCCTTTCCGATCAAGGAGTTTTGCCATGCCTGCCGCCAGACCCGCCCAGCCGATCCGCCTTCACACCACGCGACTCTCCGGGCACGGACACCGCGTCAAGCTGTTCATGACATTGCTCGATCTGCCTTTCGAAACGATCGAGCTGAACATGCGTGCCGGCGACAACCGCCGTCCGGAGTATCTGCAGCTCAACCCGTTCGGCCAGGTGCCGACGATCGAGGATGGCGGCACCGTGTTGTTCGATTCGAATGCCATTCTCGTTTATCTGGCAAAACGCTATGGCGATCCGTCATGGCTGCCTGAAGACGCGCTCGGCGCCGCGACGGTGCAGCGATGGCTCTCGCTCGCGGCCGGACAGATCGCTTACGGGCCGTGCGCCGCCCGGATGGTGACGGTATTCGGCGCGCCACTCGATCTGGAAACCGCGCAGAAGATCGCCGTCAAGCTGTTCGACGTGCTCGACGCGGAACTGGCCGACAAACGCTTCGCTGCGGGAGACAACGTGACCATTGCGGACGTCGCCGCGTATGCGTACATCGCACATGCGCCTGAAGGCGGCATATCGCTCGAACCGTACCCGAACATCCGCGCATGGCTTCGTCGTATTGAAGCGCTGCCGCGCTTCATCGCGATGCCGGCGACGAAAGCGGGACTGCTCGACGCCTGACCGAAAAACCCGCAGGCGCTGCCACAACCGGAGCCCGATATGTCTGACGTTTCTTCCAATACACCGCAAGGGCGCGACACCGTCGCCCCGCCCTTCCATTCCGGTGAACTCGCGGCACAGCAGCGTGCCGGCGTGGCAACAGAGGCGGAATCGAACGGCCGTCGAGGCATTCGTCGCTACATGCCGGATCAGCATCGGCAGTTCTTCTCCGAACAGCCGTTCATGGTGTTCGGCGGTCTCGACGCCAACGGCCAGCCGTGGGCGACGCTGCGCGCGGCGGCACCCGGCTTCGTGTCGTCGCCTGACGCGCACACGCTGCGGATCGACGGCGGCGTTTTAGCGGGCGATCCGCTCGCCAGCCGCTGGCAAACCGGCACGATGATCGGCGGCTTGGGCCTGCAACCGAAGACTCGCCGGCGTAACCGCGTGAACGGCGTCGTGACGTCGGTGGATGGCGATACGGTCGTGCTCGAGGTCATGCAGAGCTTCGGCAATTGTGCAAGGTACATTCAGAGCCGCACGCCGACATTTGTCGCGCGCCGCGAAACCGGCGTGCAGAGTGCGGTCGAGATTGCAACGCAACTCAGCGACGCCGACCGTGCGTTGCTCGCTAACGCGGATACCTTCTTTATCGCCAGCGCGAACGTCGATGAAGAAGCAGGCCCGGCTCGCGGCGTCGATGTTTCGCATCGCGGCGGCCTGCCGGGCTTCGTGCGCATCGACGACGCCGCCACACTGACAACGCCCGATTTCAGCGGCAATCGTTTCTTCAACACACTGGGCAATCTGATCCACGATCCGCGCGCCGGCTTGCTGTTCGTGGACTTCGCGAGCGGCGACTTGCTGTACATCGCAGCGCTCGCGGAGATCATCTGGAATGGCCCGGAACTGGCCGACTTTCCGCTCGCCGAGCGCCTCGTGCGCTTTCACATTACCGAGGTGCGGCGCAGTCGCGAGGCGCTGCCGTTTCGTTGGTCCGAGGTCGCGTATGCGCCGCAGTTCGTGGTGCGGGAACGCTGATCGACGGTGAACGGTTAGCCAAGTAATGCACCGCAATAGACGGAAAGGAAACGGGCACGTGTCGCTGCCGCCGCGAATGAATGCTCAGTGACAACCGATCGCGCAACCGAGCAGACTGAATGCGCCGACGATTCCCACACCCGCGCCGAGTCCGAACGTCTCGAGCGACGTGGCGCACCCTTGCAGACCGCAGGCAAACGCCAGCGCAGAGACCCACAGAAGTTGCCGTGCCCTCGCGCGGATAACGAGGCGGTGTCGAGTGCCGTGAATCATCTTTCTCCCCTCCGTGTGATTGGCTTGCGCAAACTCGCAATTGCCGAAGCGAGTTTAGCCAGCACCTCTCGGGGCGGAACGGTCGAATATCGGGGAGAAAGATAAAGGCGATTACAAAAGCTTGCGCGCGAATGCATCTGTCCCTAATCGACTGGGAACCGCCTGTCCATGACCACTTCACGGGGAATGCCGGTTTCCCAACATACCGAAAGCTTACGGCTTGTCATCCTGACCGTTCAGGCGTGCAGCGGGAGAACGCTATGTCGGTCTATGTCGATGAAGGATTCAGGCCCTGTGTCACGGAATGCGCAACCGTCGCGTTCCGGGTGTGCTGTGACGATCGCGCGCAGATCTTCGAGGTCAGCGCGGAGGCACTCATGGCCTTTTGCGGCGCGGCGAGCAGCCGAAGGAAGGACCTGCTCGCCGCATTCGAAGACGCGCAACTGGAAATCCTGACGGTGGCGGCGCGGAAATGGACGTTCAAACCGACGGAGCCGGTGAGGCTGGGCCTCGACGAATTCCGAATGATCAGACATTAGCTATGCCAGAATCACATCCATGACCTGGATTGCCGCCCTGCCGATGTACGACGTCACGCCCGCTCTCGCCTCCGAATGGCGCGAGTGGCTCGCCGACGTGCTGCGCATGGTCAAGCCGGCGTGCCGCATCGTCGAGCCGGATGAGGAGTTGCATGGCTTCTGGCGGCGGCCCAACCTGCTGATCTCGCAAACTTGCGGCTATCCGCTGATGCACGGTCTGCACGAGCAGGTGCAGTTGATTGCGACACCACGATTTAACGCACCGGGCTGCGAGGGCGCGCACTATTCGAGCGTGCTGGTGACGCGAGCGGACGCGCGGTTCGATACGCTCGCGAGTTGCCGTGGCGCGCGCGCCGCCTACAATCAGGACGATTCCAATAGCGGCATGAACGTGTTTCGCCACGCGGTGGCGCCGCTTGCACGCGACGGCACATTTTTCAGCGCTGTGATGCGCACGGGTTCGCATCTCGGTTCGTTGCGGGCGGTAGCGGAAAATCGCGCGGACGTCGCTGCGATCGATTGCGTCACGTTCGCTTTCGTGTGCGATGAAATGCCGGAACTCGCCCGGCAGGTTCGCCGTCTCGGCATGACCGCGGCGGCGCCGGGTTTGCCGCTGATCGCATCGGATACGGTGCCGTTGGCGACCGTGGAAGCATTGCGCGAGGCGCTGAACGAGGCGCTCACAACGCAGCCTGAGCGCGCGAAACGCCTGCGTTTGCAGGGCTTTTCCGCGTTACCGCTCACAGACTACGAACGGATCGAGGAGCTCGAAAACGAAGCGCGCGCCGTCGGCTATACGCGCCTCGCCTGATCCACGAGATTACTGCACGTCCAATACGAGAAGCTGCGCTCCGTCGGCTACCTGATCGCCCACCGCATACAAGACTTCCGACACCGTACCCGCTGCCGGTGCGCCGATCGTGTGCTCCATCTTCATCGCTTCCATCACGATCAGCGGCGTACCCTTCTCCACCACCGTGCCCGGCTCCACCAGCACCGCGATCACCTTGCCCGGCATCGGCGCGGTCAAACGGCCTTCGTGGCCTTCCGCGTCCGCGGCATGCGCGAGCAGGTTCTGCCACTCGAACGCCAACGCTTCGCCGAGGCAGAATACGTGGAACGTATCGCCGTCGATGAACACACGGCCCGTCACGCGTGCATCGCCGATGGTCGCGCGGAACTCGTGCCGGCCCGTGCCGCCCGACCATGTGAAGTCCTCGCGCACGCCGTCGTGCTCCAAGGTTTGCACGCCGCCGTTGCGTGCGAATGTGACGGTGAATGCGGTTTCGTTGTCGATATCGCGCCAGCCGAGCGTCTGCGTATAGCCGCTGTTCAAGCGCCAGTGCGATAACGCATCCCACGGCGACGCGCCGTGCGCGGTGCCGCCCTCGCGCGTGAGCAACGCGGCGCAGGCGAGCGCGAGCGCCTCCTTGAACGGCTTCTTCACCGGCGCGAACAACGCATCGTGATGACGCTCGATCAAACCCGTATCGAGGTCGCCGGTCGCAAACGGTTCGCTCGTGACGATGCGTTGCAGAAACTCGACGTTGGTATGCGGACCGACCACCTCGCACGCACGCAGCGCGCGATTCAGACGCGCGAGCGCTTCTTCGCGCGTGGCGCCGTGGACGATCAGCTTGGCGATCATCGGATCGTAGAACGGCGTGATGGTGTCGCCTTCGCGCACGCCGCTGTCGATGCGCACCGAGGCTTTGCGGTCCGGTTCGCCCAACGTGAATTCCACGCCTTCCGGCATGCGCAGATGCCTGAGCGTACCCGTCGAGGGCAAAAAGCCGCGCGCCGGATGTTCGGCATAGATACGCGCTTCGATCGCGTGACCGTCGATCTTCAACTGTTGCTGCGTGAGCGGCAGCGGTTCGTCAGCGGCAACGCGCAGTTGCCATTCCACGAGATCCTGCCCCGTCACCATTTCCGTGACCGGATGCTCGACCTGCAGGCGCGTGTTCATTTCCATGAAGTAGAAATCGCCCGTGCCGGTCATGATGAATTCGACCGTGCCCGCTCCGACGTAATTCACCGCGCGCGCCGCGGCCACCGCCGCTTCGCCCATTTCGCGCCTGATTTCAGCGGAGAGTCCCGGCGCGGGCGCTTCTTCCAACACCTTCTGATGACGCCGCTGCACCGAACAGTCGCGGTCGAACAGATACACGGCACCGCCTTGACGGTCCGCGAACACCTGCACTTCCACGTGACGCGGCCGCGTCAGATACTTCTCGATCAGCACGCGATCGTTGCCGAAGCTGCTCGCCGCCTCGCGCTTGCACGAGGCCAGCGCGGCGGCGAAATCCTCGCTGCGCTCGACCACGCGCATGCCCTTGCCGCCGCCGCCCGCACTCGCCTTCAGCAAAACCGGATAACCGATCGCATCCGCCTCGCGATACAGCAACTGCGCGTCCTGATCGTCGCCGTGATAACCGGGCACGAGCGGCACCGCGGCTGCGTGCATCAGCGCCTTCGCCGCCGCCTTCGAACCCATCGCGGCGATGGCCTCGACCGGCGGGCCGATGAAGACGATGCCGGCCGTTTCGCATGCATGTGCGAAGTCTTCGTTCTCCGACAGGAAGCCATAACCTGGATGCACCGCTTGCGCACCGGTTGCGCGTGCGGCCTCGATGATGCACTCGACGCGCAGATAGCTCTCCGCCGCCGTCGCCCCGCCGATGTGCACCGCCTCGTCGCACGCGGCCACGTGTTTCGCGTTGGCGTCCGCATCGGAATACACGGCCACGCTCGCGATGCCGAGCCGCTTGCAGGTCGCGGCGACGCGGCACGCAATCTCGCCGCGGTTGGCAATCAGGATCTTGTTGAACATGAGGTGTCTCGATGAAGTGTCTTGTTCGGGGCTGTTGTTTTGCTGAAAGCCTGCTGGCGCTTTGGAATGTGTGCGTGCGTTGCGTTTCAGTTGCGTTTTCAGTTACGCCACGCGGGCGGGCGTTTTTCCAGGAACGACGCGACGCCTTCCCGGCCTTCCGCGCCGGCGCGCGTGCGGGCGATGCGCGCCGCCGTGTCCTCGATCATCGCCTCATTCAACTCGTGCCCGGCGATGTCCTGCACAAGCTGCTTGCAAGCACGCACCGCTTGCGGACCGTTCGCGCACAGCGTGTCGGCGATCTGTTGAACCGTGGCGTCGAGTTGCTCCGCGCTCACCGCTTCGCTGACGAGGCCCAGACGCAACGCCGTCGCGCAATCGAATTGCTCGGCCGTCGTGAAGTAGCGGCGCGACGCCTGCTCGCCCAATGCGCGAATCACGTACGGCGCGATGGTCGCCGGAATCAGGCCCAGACGCGCCTCGGAAAGACAAAAACGCGCACTGTCCACCGCGACGACGATATCGCACGCCGAGATCAGACCCATGCCGCCCGCGTACGCGTCGCCGTTCACACGCGCGATCACCGGCTTGTTGCAGCGATAGATCGACGACAGCATGTTCGCGAGCCGCATCGCGTCGGCGCGGTTCTCCTCGTCCGAGTAACCGGCCATCTTCTTCATCCAGTTCAGGTCGGCGCCCGCGCAAAACGCCTTGCCGTTCGCGGCCAGCACCACGGCGCGCAGGTCGTCGCGATCGTTCAGCGCGGTGAAGATCGAAGTCACTTCGGCGATCATCGTTTCGTTGAACGCGTTGCGCACGTCCGGGCGATTCAGCGTGACCGTGGCGATTCGACCGTTGATCCCGAGATTCAGCGTTTCGTATTGCATCTTCGCAACTCCCGCGCGTAGCGCTCTGTCACATTCTGAACACGCCGAAACGCGTGTCTTCGATCGGCGCGTTCATCGCGGCCGACAAGCCGAGACCGAGCACGTCGCGCGTTTGCGCAGGATCGATCACGCCGTCGTCCCACAGGCGAGCGCTCGCGTAGTACGGGTGGCCTTGATGTTCGTATTGCTCGCGGATCGGCTGCTTGAACGCTTCTTCCTCTTCGGCGCTCCACGCACCGCCCTTGCCTTCGATACCGTCGCGCTTGACCGTGGCCAATACCGACGCCGCCTGTTCGCCGCCCATCACCGAAATACGCGCATTCGGCCACATCCACAGGAAGCGCGGGGAATAAAGCGCGGGGAATACGCGCGACCGCACATGCCGTAATTGCCCGCACCGAACGAGCCGCCGATGATCACCGTGAACTTCGGCACCTTTGCCGTCGCCACCGCCGTCACCATCTTCGCGCCGTTGCGCGCGATGCCTTCGTTTTCGTATTTGCGGCCCACCATGAAGCCGGTGATGTTCTGCAGGAACACTAAAGGAATCTTGCGCTGGCAGCACAGTTCGATGAAGTGCGTGCCCTTGAGCGCCGACTCCGAAAACAGAATGCCGTTGTTCGCGATGATGCCGACCGGATGCCCCCAGATATGCGCGAAGCCTGTGACGAGCGTGGTGCCGTAACGCGCCTTGAATTCGTCGAACGCGGAATCGTCGACGACGCGCGCGATCACCTCGCGAATGTCGAATGGCTTGCGCGTATCCACCGGAATCACGCCGTACATGCTCTTCACGTCGTAGCGCGGCGGCTTCGGTTCCTGCAACGCGACCGGCACCTGCTTCGAACGATTCAGATTGCCGACGATGCTGCGCGCGATCGCCAATGCGTGCGCGTCGTTTTGCGCGAGATGATCGACCACGCCCGAGAGGCGCGTGTGCACGTCGCCGCCGCCGAGATCTTCCGCGCTCACCACTTCGCCGGTCGCAGCCTTAACGAGCGGCGGGCCGCCGAGAAAAATCGTCCCCTGATTCTTGACGATGATCGACTCGTCGCTCATGGCCGGCACATACGCGCCGCCCGCGGTGCACGACCCCATCACGACGGCGATCTGCGGAATGCCCGCCGCCGACAGATTCGCCTGGTTGTAGAAGATGCGGCCGAAGTGATCGCGATCAGGAAACACGTCATCCTGATTCGGCAGGTTCGCGCCGCCCGAGTCGACGAGATACACGCACGGCAAACGATTTTCCGCGGCGATTTCCTGCGCGCGCACGTGTTTTTTCACGGTGACGGGATAGTACGTACCGCCCTTGACCGTCGCGTCATTGCAAACGATCACGCACTCCTGCCCCGCGATCCGGCCGATGCCGGTGATGACGCCCGCGCCCGGCGCGTCGTCGTTGTACATGCCATAGGCCGCGAGTTGCGAGAACTCGAGAAACGGCGTGCCCGGATCGAGCAGTTTCTCAATGCGCTCGCGCGGCAGCAGTTTGCCGCGGCCCGTGTGTTTGTCGCGCGCGGCTTGCCCGCCGCCCAGCGCGAGCGCCTCGATCTTCGCGCGAAGATCGGCGACCAGCGCTTCGAGCGCCGCCGCGTTGGCGCGAAAGTCGTCCGAGCGCGGGTTCAGCTTTGATTCGATGATCGGCATTGCGTGGCTTCTCCTGTGTCGATCGGAGTTAGCGTGTCGATCAGAGTTGGCGCTTTAGCGCTTACTCCGATCCCATGCAAGGTGGTTGCTATCGCCGCTTTTTATAGGCTCGCGCTAACGTATTGCGGTGCGCTTGCGCAGTGCTTTGCATCAAGCCGTTTCGGCAAACAGTTCGCGGCCGATCAGCATGCGGCGGATTTCGCTCGTGCCCGCGCCGATTTCATAAAGCTTCGCATCGCGCCACAAACGGCCGACCGGATACTCGTTGATGTAGCCGTTGCCGCCGAGAATCTGGATCGCTTCGCCGGCCATCCACGTGGCTTTTTCAGCGGTGTAGAGAATCACGCCGGCGCAGTCTTTACGCACCTGGCGCACGTGTTCCTTGCCGAGCGTGTCGAGTTGCCGGCCCACCGCGTACAGATACGCGCGGCACGCTTGCAGCGTGGTGTACATATCCGCGACCTTGCCTTGAATCAATTGGAATTCGCCGATCGGCTGACCGAACTGTTTGCGGTCGTGGATATACGGCACCACCGCGTCCATCACCGCGACCATGATGCCGGTCGGGCCACCCGCAAGCACGGCGCGTTCGTAATCGAGGCCGCTCATCAGCACCTTCACGCCGCCGTTCAACTGGCCGAGGATATTTTCTTCCGGCACCTCGACGTTCTCGAATACCAATTCACCGGTATGCGAGCCGCGCATGCCGAGCTTGTCGAGCTTTTGCGCAACGGAAAAACCCTTCGTGCCCTTCTCGACGATAAACGCGGTAATGCCGCGCGAATTCGCTTCGAGATCGGTCTTCGCATAGACGACCAGCGTGTCGCAATCCGGGCCGTTGGTGATCCACATCTTCGTGCCGTTGAGCACGTAGTGGTCGCCCTTCTTGTCCGCGCGCAGTTTCATGCTGACCACGTCCGAGCCTGCGTTCGGCTCGCTCATGGCGAGCGCGCCGATGTGTTCGCCCGACACGAGCCTGGGCAAATACTTTTGCTTTTGTGCGTCCGTGCCGTTGCGATGAATCTGGTTGACGCACAGATTCGAATGCGCGCCGTAAGAGAGACCGACCGATGCCGACGCGCGAGAGATTTCCTCCATCGCGATCATGTGCGCGGTGTAGCCCATGTTCGCGCCGCCATATTCCTCGGAGACCGTCATGCCGAGCACGCCCAGGTCGCCGAATTTGCGCCACAGGTCCATGGGAAATTGATCCGTGCGATCGATTTCCGCGGCACGCGGCGCGATTTCTTTGGCAGCGAATCCCGCGATGCTGTCGCGCAGCATTTCGATTTCTTCGCCAAGCGGGAATTGCAAACCGGACAGGTTGCTCATTGCGGTGTCTCCAGAGTTCGTTGGCGGCCGGTCTGCCACGGTGGGCGCCGGCTGGTCCGAGTGCGGCTCAGCGGATGGCGGCGGCCTCGTGGGCCGCCTCTCGCCCCGCACGAGGCGCGAAACGTTCAAGGCGCATTTCACGCCAGATTTACGTAAGCGTCAATAGGTATTTTTGAGTGTCACTCAGAAACTGAGTTTGGCGGTTTAAAAGCGTTCATACCGTGATACGATCGCCGTCATCGGGGTTTTTCGCCTCACCAATCTGAACTGGACTCATATGACGGTTGCCCTGAAGGCTGAGTTACCCGCCTCGCGCCGCCAGCCGGCCGGACGCAAGTCGCAGCAGCGTGTGAAGGAGATTCTCCAGGCGGGCCGCGACGTGTTCTCCGAGAAAGGCTACGAGCGCGCGACGACGGCGGAAATCGCACAGCGCCTCGGCATCTCCGAGGCGACCGTGTTCAGCTATTTCCGCGGCAAGCGCGAGCTATGCGCGCGCGTGATCGGCGATTGGTACGACGAGATCATCGAAGCGATCGAGTCCGGCTTGCCGCGCGACGGCAATGTGCGGCAACAGTTTGCTTTCATCGTGCGCACGCATTTGCGGTTGATGCTGGTGAACGGCACCGACCTGTGTGCGCTGGTGTTGTCGGAAGGCCGCGCGCGGCATCATGAACTGAGCGAGGCGCTGACGGAACTGCAGCGCCGCTATACCGCCCCGTTGATGCGCGTGCTGGCACAAGGCCAGGAGAGCGGACAGATTCGCACCGACATGCCGTTGCGGCTATTGCGTTCGATGGTGTTCGGGCCGATGGAACATGTGCTGTGGGACGCCACGCTTGCGAACCGGCATATCGACATCGACGCGACCGCGGATCAGTTGATCGAGGTTTTGTGGGCCGCGCTCACGCCGCCGGATCTGGCGGTTAGTGCGTTGCAGCAGTTTAGGGTGGAGGTGGCCGAAGCGAATCGGCGATTTGAGGAGGCGGCGCGGCGTGCTGCGGGCGAGGCTGGCGGTGAATAGCCGTTGTCGTGCTGGGTTCTTTCGTCGGCGTTTTCTTGATTTGTTTCTGGTTTGTTGGTGTTGCGCCTGTGCGGGTAAGCGTGAACGCTGAACGCAGTGAAATCGACAGACTGACCACGGAGGCCCCCCAATGCCGTCACCCAAAAGCAACCCGATCAGAATCGGCATCGGCGGCTGGACCTACGCCCCCTGGCGGGGCACCTTCTACCCGTCCGACCTCACGCAAAGCCGTGAACTCGACTATGCGAGCAAGCACCTCACATCGATAGAAATCAACGGCACCTTCTACGGTTTGCAAAAACCGGCGAGCTACGAAAAGTGGTATCAGGAGACCCCCGAGGATTTCGTCTTCTCGCTGAAAGCTCCGCGATACGCGACCAACCGAAAAGTCCTCGCGGACGCCAATGAAACGATCGAACGGTTCTTCGCGAGCGGCGTGTTGCTGCTCAAACAGAAACTCGGGCCGATCAACTGGCAATTCGCACCGACCAGGAAATTCGACAAGGAAGATTTCGAAGCCTTCCTGAAACTGCTGCCGGCCAGCATCGAAGGCCAGAAGCTGAGACATGCCATCGAAGTCCGCAACGACACCTTCAAATCGCCGGAATTCATCGCACTCGCCAGAAAATATAAAGTTGCGGTCGTGCTGGCCGGCGACAGCGATTACCCGCAAATCGCCGACATCACCGCACCATTCGTGTACGCCCGCATCATGGGCACGACCGACAAGCAGGCCAAAGGCTACTCGGCCAAGGCACTCGACGCGTGGGCCGAACGCGCCCGCCAACTCGCTGCAGGAACGACCCCGGACGACCTGGAAACATGCGCTGCGCCGCCCGCGAAAACGGTGGCACACGACGTCTATCTCTACGTGATCAGCGGCTTCAAGGAGCGCAATCCGGCAGCGGCAATGGGGTTGATCGAGCGTCTGTGACGCGCGTGTAGTCCCGGCCTCGGCACGCGAGTGTCATAATCGCGGCAGCTGAAAACGCAGCGACACTTAAACATTCAGGCCGTCAGGCCACTTCATCACAAGGTTCCGGGAGAACATTTTGAGCGCCATCGACAATCCTTTGCACGATCAGGAAGTCGGCTCGGCCGACGCCACCCAGGACACTACGCGCATCGACGACGTTCGGATCGGCGCGGTGCGTCCGCTGATTTCCCCTGCGCTGCTGCAGGACGAGTTGCCCGTACCGCCTTCGGTGCAAACGCTCGTTGAAAAAACCCGCGCGGAAATCGCCGACATTCTGCACGGCCGTGACGACCGGCTCGTGATGATCGTCGGCCCGTGTTCGATTCATGACCACGACCAGGCGATCGAGTACGCGCGCAAGCTGAAGGTCGCGGTCGACACCTACAGGAACGATCTGCTGATCGTGATGCGAGTCTACTTCGAGAAGCCGCGCACAACGGTAGGCTGGAAAGGCTATATCAACGATCCGCGTCTGGACGGCAGCTTCCGCATCAACGAAGGCCTGCGTCTCGCGCGGCAACTGCTGCTCGACATCAATGGTCTGGGCTTGCCCACGGCCACCGAATTTCTCGACCTGCTGAGCCCGCAATACATCGCCGATCTGATCGCATGGGGCGCCATCGGCGCGCGTACGACGGAGAGCCAGAGTCATCGGCAATTGGCTTCTGGGCTGAGCTGCCCGATCGGTTTCAAGAACGGCACGGACGGCGGCGTGCAAATCGCGGCCGACGCGATCGTCGCCGCGCGCGCGAGCCATGCGTTCATGGGCATGACCAAGATGGGGATGGCCGCCATCTTCGAAACGCGCGGCAACGACGACGCGCATGTGATCCTGCGCGGCGGCAAGCAAGGGCCCAATTACGACAGCGCTTCGGTGGAAGCAAGCTGCGCGGCGCTTAAATCAGCGGGCTTGCGCGAGCAGGTCATGGTCGACTGTTCGCACGCGAACTCGGGTAAATCGCATTTGCGTCAGTTGGAGGTCGTGCAGGATCTGGCGCAGCAACTCTCGCAGCGCGAGCGCCGCATCATCGGCGTCATGCTGGAAAGTCATCTGGAAGAAGGCCGTCAGGATCTGAAAGCCGGTGTGCCGTTGCGTTACGGCGTATCGATCACGGATGCCTGCGTGAGCTGGGTGCAGACTGAACCGGTGCTCGACACCCTCGCCGAAGCAAGCCGCAAACGCCGCGCGGGCTGACCTCGCGCCGAAAATCGCAACCGGGAGCCGCACCCCACAATCGCAACGCAAGCACACGCGCCGCACCAGCCACCGATCGGGCTACATCATCGGGGTTGGGCAGCGCGTGGTTCCTTACGCCCGAGACATCGTTCGCCGCGCGCTATCGCAGCGCGCGTGGATGCTCCGGCGCGAGGCGCGTTGCATTACGACGCGTTGACGGCTTCCTTGAATGCCTTGCCGGCGGTGAACTTCACCGTCTTGGCTGCGGCGATCTGGATTTCGGCACCCGTCGACGGATTGCGGCCCACGCGTGCTGCGCGCGCGCCGGTCGAGAAAGAACCGAAACCGACCAGTTGCACCGTATCGCCACCCACCACCGCTTTGGTTACCGCTTCGACGATCGCGTCGATGGTTTGGCCGGTGGCCGCTTTGCTTTCGCCCGTCGCTGCAGCGACTGCATCAATCAGTTCCTGTTTGTTCATAGCACTTCCCGTATGGTAATCATGGAACCGGCGCCACATCTGTTGCGCCGGGACCGACACACTAACGCATAGGCGCGTATTCGCGCAAACCTTGGTGTAAGCCTTGTATCACCCGCCCAGCGGCAATTTGACGATTTTTTGTCGCAAAGTGCCATAAGAATCGCGCGCTTACGTTTTTCTCCCGCTTGACGGCGGCCCGCGCCGTATCACAATCCGTTGCAATTTCAGTGCTTTAGCGAAAGGCTACGCGGTGCGGACAGGCTTTTTTGCCATGTTATGGTGCACCGTCGCGATTTGACATTCCCGAGGCGCCGTGCCCGGCAATAAAGAATCGGGGGAAATAAAAAAGGTCGAATTTCGCCATATTTGCAACAGGCGCGGGGCTCGCCGGACCGTTGTACGCCGTCTACCCGCACTCCATTACGCGGCACAAATGACGCATAGCCGATCGCTGACAGGTCGTACTTACCTCACGCCCTGTGCGCGATTGGTTTCAACTGAAACGCTCTCAAGGTCCCACCGGCACTGCCGATATATAAAGCTGCGTGTGCGGCGCAAACACTAAAGGACGGGAATGGTTCGGTTAGCCAGATTGAAGGAAGCGCTGTCTGTCGCGGAAGACGATCCCGAGCTCGTGCGTTCGCAGCTTCAGGCATTTGGCCACCAGATACCGCTGCTCTACTTCATCCTGCTCGTCAATACCATGGCCGTTTCCGTCACGCACCTGAGAAGTGCGCCGGCGTGGTTGTCCGTGTATGTTCCCGCGATGCTCTGCGCGCTGTGCATCATCCGTTGCATACGATGGTGGCGCGGGCGGCGCCGGGTTCTCACGTACGACAAAGCCGTGCCTGAACTACGCAAACGGATCTGGCTCGCCGGCATCTTCGGCATAGCGTTCAGCACCTGGTCGCTCCTGCTGTTCCCGTACGGCACCGCTTACGAGCAGGCCCAGGTCGCGTTTTATATGGCGACCACCGTGGTCGGCTGCGTGTTCTGCCTGATGCACCTGCGCACGGCCGCCCTGCTTCTGCTGTCGATCGTCATCCTAAGCTTCTCGACGTTTCTGGTTTACACCGGCTATCCCGTCTTCATTGCGATGGCCGTCGACATGACGCTGGTCGGCCTCGCGCTCGCCTTCATCATTGAACTGTATTACCGGACGTTCGCCGGCGTGGTTCACGCGCAGCGTGAATTGCAGGCGAGCCAGCAGAATACGCAGAGACTCAGCGACGACAACTTCCGCCTCGCGAGCATCGACAGCCTGACCGATCTGCCGAACCGGCGCAGCTTCTTCGCGTCGCTGCGCGCGCTGTCCGAACAGACGCTCGGCAGCGGCGGCGGCTTCAATGTCGGGCTGATCGATCTCGACGGATTCAAACAGGTCAACGATATCTACGGACACGCGAGCGGCGACCTCGTACTGCAGGAAGTCGGCTTGCGGCTGCTCGCGCTCGCCGAGCCCGGCATCTTCTTCGCGCGCCTCGGCGGCGACGAATTCGGCGTGCTCGCGCAGCACAAGCTCTCGAACGGGACGCTGGAGGAGTTGGGACAGCGCATCTGCGACGCGCTCAGTCAACCGTACCAGGTGGCCGGCAATGTCGCTGAATTGTCCGGAACGATCGGCTGGGCCGCATTTCCCGAGGCCGGCACGACCGTCGCGCAAGTGTTCGAACGGGCCGACGCCGCCCTGTACGTGGGCAAGGAAAGCCGCCGCGGCACGCCGGTGATTTTCTCGACCGAACATGAAACGCGGATTCGCCGCTCGAGTCTCGTGACTCAGGAACTGCGCCATGCCGAGCTCGAGTCGGAACTGTTTCTGGAGTTTCAGCCGATCTACGATGTGCTCACGCAGCGCACCATCGGCATGGAGGCGCTCGGGCGATGGCATAACGCGCGGCTCGGCGCGGTCAAGCCGGAAGAATTCATTCGGATTGCCGAGCGTACCGAACTGATTCTGCGCATCACGGAAGTACTGCTGCGCAAGGCGCTCGACGAAGTATCGCGCTGGCCCTCCGAGCTGTATCTGTCGTTCAATCTGTCCGCGATCGATATCTCCACGTCGGCGCGCGCTCGCCGCCTGATCGATATCGTGCTGGCGAGCAGCGTGCCGCCGTATCGCGTGTCGTTCGAAATCACGGAGACCGCCGTGACGCGCGATTTCGAGCAGGCCCGCAGCTCGCTCACGATGATCAAGCAAGCCGGCTGCCGCGTTTCGCTCGACGACTTCGGCACCGGCTATTCGAGCCTGAGCTACGTGCATCGCCTGCCCTTCGATACGATCAAGATCGACCGCAGTTTCATGACCGACGTGGATTCCAACAGCGCGTCGAAGAAGATCGTCAAGTCGGTGCTCGACCTGTGCGGAAATCTCGGGCTCGAATGCGTGGTGGAAGGGCTCGAGACATCATCGCAGGCCGAGGTCGTCAAGGCGCTCGGCGCTCGCGCGGTGCAGGGCTATCTGTTCGGCAGACCGATGCGGGCCAGCGCCGTCCGCGCATATTTGCAAACGGCGCTCGGGCCAGGTTATGCGTTCGGCGCGCGGCCGTAGTTCGAGCGCGCCTTTGCGAAAGCCGGATTAACGCGGCGCGGTTTCGTATTCCAGCTTCGGATACCAGTCCTGGCCGCGGCCACCGGGCGTCATGTCGAGCACGGTCCAGATCGGCATCACATCGGGTGCGCCGCGCGGATCCTGGCCTGGGTCCGCTGTCGACGGTCCCATCTCCTCGGCCCAGAAGTGCCGAATGGTGCCGCCGGAACACGTAAAAACGTTGAACGCGGGATTGTCGTCGCCATCGGGATCTTCTGCCGCGTAATCGCGATTGAAGGTGTTGCCGGCCGACGAATACAAGCGCAGATGCCGCCAGCCGCGTTCTTTTTTGAACGCGACCAGCTTCTCGATCGGCGAACGGCCGATTACCGCGAACGCGACGCGCTGAAGAATGTCGGGCATTTCGCCGTCGTACGCGCTCAGCAGCGACGTGCACATCGGACAGGGCCGTGCGCGCCTGGGGCCGAACATCCAGTTGTAGGTGACGAGCGTGTCATGCGCGCCGAACATTTCCGAGAGCGTCACGGGGCCCGCTTCGCCCTCGAAGCGATAATCCTCGGGCACGACGCCACCGGGCGGCAGCGCGCGGCGCTGGGCGGCGACCCGTTCGATATGGCGGCGCAACTCGATTTCCTCGGCCAGCAACTCGTTGCGCGTGCGGCGATATTCCGTGCTCTCGCCGGGAAAGCGCGGAGGGGAATCGGCCAGCAGACGGGCCGGTTTCAGCGTCTGTGCGGATGCGTTCAGATCAGTCATCAGCCATCTCCTCTGATGGAAAAAGGATAAAGGGCGATAGCGGCGCGCCGCGACGGCGGGCGCAATTTTGTCCCTTATATGGCTACGACGAACGGCGTGCCGTCAAATCGACAGCGTCGATAGAAATTATAGGGCTCGCGTTCGCGGTTTCGTTAACTCGCACCGCTACGAGAACCCGGACGACAACCGAAATCGCATTGCAAGGTATGCTTTGCCGAAACAGCATGCACACGCGCCCGCGGCAATGACACCGCTATAGCGCGCACCGCGCCGTCCTTGGGGATGCACCATGCCACTTCGTCTGCCGCCTTTGCCGGCGCTTCGTTTTTTCGAGGCGGCCGGCAGACATCAAAGTTTCAAGCTCGCCGCCGCCGAACTGAACGTGACGCCGAGCGCCGTCAGTCATGGAATCGTCGGTCTGGAGCAAGCGCTCGGCGTCGAATTGTTCGTACGCGAGCCGCGCGGTATTTCGCTTACGGCGACGGGCGCTGATTATTTGTCATACGTCTCCGAAGCGTTTTCACTGATCGCCATCGGCACGCAGCGCCTGCCCAATCACCGCGCGAATCGCCCGATCGCATGGCCGGCAGCTGGGCATGCGGCTGGCTGGGCGGCCGGTTCCGACAACATTACGTGCTCGGCTGGCTCTATCTGATTCGAAGCGTGACGATCGGCGCATTCTTTCTACTGCCGAAATCGCC
>WNGR01000365.1_pt1 | contig 70264 bp, 91 predicted proteins | sample 5407581 | NCBI WGS metagenome assembly WNGR01 (sample SAMN13153383, study PRJNA577476) | soil metagenome | isolation source: 80 cm soil or saprolite under Garry oak tree replicate 2 | place: USA:California | collected 2016-06-15
TCGATTCATCTGCGATCTTCAAGCGGAAGCCCAAGGCGCACTGCGCATCTTCGCGATGTCAAATATCTCTGCACCCGATTATGCGGACACTCGCGCAAAGCCTACAGAATGGGGCATCTTCGAGCGGGTGTTCACCTCCTCTGCAACAGGCATGCGCAAGCCGGATCTCTGTTTCTTCAAATTTGTACTCGGCGAAATCAAGGCAGAGCCGTCTTCGGTGGTGTTTGTTGACAACAACCCTGAGAACATCCTGGCGGCTCGGTCACTTGGGATGAATGGGATCGTTTTCGACGACGTTCAACGTGTGCGACAGTCCCTCAGATTTTTCACTGGCGACCCCGTGAGCCGCGGCCTTTCGTTCCTGGAAGCAAGAGCCGGCCGGTTGGAGTCGGAGACAAACAGCGGCCAAATTGTTGCTGAGAACTTTGCACAATTGCTCATTTGGGAAGCTACCAACAAAAGGTGAGGCGAGCGTTCGAGTGGATTTATCAAGTGACCCAACCACCCTCAGGGAGCTCGTGAATTACGTTCATCATCCTCGGGCAGAGGGACCGATATTCACCACGGATGAATATCCGTCTGATCTGGATACCACTTCTGTTGGTCTCATTCTCACCCAGCCCGAAGATCATGTGTTTGACTCGGTAATGGACGAAATGCTCCAATACACGAGCGAAGATGGCATTGCAACGGTAAGTGGACGTTTACATCCTCCGATCCACTGTTGCTAAGCCGCTTCTCACAGATCTACTTTGACGCTGAGCGGCCGCGCACGGATCCCGTCGTCGCTCTCAATGTCCTACGGCTCTTCTACTCACGTGGGCGCGGACACGAGCTTTCCCGTACCCTCGAATGGGTGCTAGGCGTGCTGAAGTACCGCGCCTACCTCGAGGGGACGCGCTACTACGAGACTGCCGAGTGCTTTCTCTTCTTTGCCTCGCAGCTCCTGCGCTCCAGCACCGACGCACGTCTGCATGCGCAGCTCGCCCCACTCCTGCGTGAGCGCATCCTCGAGCGAGCGGGTGCGGCCGGCGATGCGCTGGCGCTCTCCATGCGCGTGTTGGCGGGGATGGTCGTTGGTGTGCGCCTCGAACACGAGCTCGCGCTGTTGCTGCCGCTTCAGTGCGAGGATGGCGGCTGGGGCCCAGACTGGGTATACAAGTACAGCTGGACCGGCGTCAAGATCGGGAACCGGGGGCTCACGACCGCGTTCGCGCTCAACGCTATCGCAGCGCTGCAGTCTCCGCCGCAGCTCCAGCCACTTTTCCTGCCCAAGGGGCCCGAGCTGCCACGGGCGACGATCAATGGATCAGTGCTGCCGCCGCCGCCACTCAAGATTCCGACGCTAGCTCTCGCGAGCGCGCTCAAGAAGTGGGTACTCGGTCGCCGCAAGCATGATGGCAATGGCTGAGTGCCACTAAATCTACGTCCACAGTAGCTCATTTTCTTCACTAATTCTGTTCAGTGTCTGGAGTACAGTCATAGTCACGTGCTAGTCTGCTAGTACTACTTTTTGTTTTTTAAAATCCATTTTTGTGCACCTGAGAGTACAGAACTCTATGTAGTAGTAGCACGTTGCCCCTTTTATAATCTACCTTTTCCTCCTCTTGTACGTGTGTAAGTCTGCCTCCGGAAGAACATCTCCCTCGGCCCTGTGAGGCCGACGTTGTGCGGTGCCAAGCGTCGAATGTGTTGTGGCCGGATATAGTTGTCTAGGGATGGCCGCAACTGGTCTGTGGTGCGAGTGGGGGACGAAAAAGAGGTGTGGGGGTGCGGAGGGTGGTTGGGTGGGTATCTGGTGTAGTTGCGTTGGGCCTAGCTACGGTTTGTGGCCCTTCCTGGTCTTTCATTTCCCTCCGCCCAGCTCCCGCCTTGGGCCTTGACATTTCTTCGTGTCCTTGGGGGGTGTACGAACGTGCCCCTTCACTGCAGGGGGTGACATTAAATTGAGCGTATGTGCTCGTGCGGTAGTTGTTCCTGCTTGTGTGCCCTAGCGCCGTAGATTGCCTTGTATATTTATGTGTCGCTTACCGGATATGTTCCCGCCCCCGGTTCAAATCTCCCTGACGCTTCGATGAAGTTTGCTAGGAGTTTTGTGCTTGAGAGTAGCCTAGAGAGCTTGGGAAGGCTTCCGCCTAAGTTGTTCAATATTGGCCACCGTTCAAGCACGTAACTCGGGCGGTGTAGCAGGAAATGTTCTGCCATCTCCTTGGGGTGACCGCATGCCGGGCATCTTGGGTTGTCAACTCTTTTGAACCTGTCCAAGTATTGATTCAGTGATGCTGCTAGTACTACTATTGGTGACATTGCCGTTATTCTTGTTTATTCGTGCTTGAAATTGTGTGCCACACGCTGTTCCCAAGAAGTCAAGCTAGCTTACCCTTCGCCCTATCTGTCTCCTAGTAGTAACGTACTTGGTAACGAATGCACCTACATCAATACTGACCTAGTGTTGGGTTTATGAAATGGGTTTCTTCCTTCTGATCTAGATGAGAGTATTCTCACACGCTGTAAAAGGAAAGTGAGCTGGAGTTTTGGACCCTGTAGAATCAAAAAAGTACTGTACTGTATAGGTTCATTAGATCGACTTGTGATTTTCAAGTTCCTAATGATCCATATTTTCATCCGTATTGCAATATGCATCGCTTGGACCATCCTTAAACTCCTTAGCGCTTGGCCTTTGATCGGGCACTCATGCTCATCCTTCCTTCCCCAATGAGAACCAAGAGACGTACGATGCGCAGTTGTTTAAGGAACTTTTTTTTTCTGGCTTCAGACGTAGATCGTGTCCTTGAGACCGTTGCAAGCACCTGATGGAGTGATACAAAAGCGGTCGTTCATGAAAAGAGTACAGGTACAAGCTATCGTGCTTTGGTCATCTGGTTTCCCAGCCCCTGAGCGAAGCGCGCTCCTCGTCCGCCCCGAGCACCTGCAAACGCCACGTGTGAGTTCGCGGTGAGCTCAAAGACAAAAAAAAAAAAAAAAACTTACCACCCCGCCCACTCGTACCGCCTCTCCGCTCCCCACGTCCTCTCCGTTCCTGCGCCTGCTCCCCACGTTTGTCGCCCTTCAGACCGTCTGCGCGATCCCCCCATGAAGTCGCCCCGCCCAGGCGGATATCCAGCGCCTTCTCGTTTTGCTCCACCATCGCCCCGACCTTCTCCGCTAGAATCTGCGCGAGCTGCTGAGGCCGAGTGGGCTCGATGCGATGGAAGACTATGACGCCCGCTGATTGGTCCAACGAAGCGGGGAGCTCCTCCGTCCAGATCATCCGCGATACGATCGAGTTGACCGCCCGACGATCCAAAGAGAACGTGCGCTCGAGTAACGCCAGCGACAGGGTTTTGTAGTGTGGCGCGAATGCGAATAGATACGTACGTAGGCCCTCCTCCTGGATGCGCCTGAGGTAGAGAGAAACACTACCATCAGCTTGAGTGTCGGACGTGATTGACTCGACTTACTTAGCAAGCATCTCCTTGACCGACGCGGCTTCGGGCATCAGGCTCCAAATCTTGATATTCTGGATGAGGTCACGGCACTGCTCCCACTGGCCATGCTGCAGCGCCTTGCTAGCTTGCATTATATGATCCCGCGTACTTTCGGGTGGTCCCGTGAATACTTGACGATCCGCAAAGTCCAGCAGGCGGCGGAAGGGTTTTGAAATAGCCTTGCGCTTCTGCTCCTCCAGGTCAATGCTAGCAAGCATCGGGATCTCCACTAGCATGCTAGACACGAGGAACGCCGCCTCGAGCAACTCCGTATTGATGTGCATGTGGAACGGAAGCTGGCGTTGCTTCTCCGCTTTCTCCTGTTCTGAAGTGAGCGTCTGGAACCGTGGCTGGTGCACTCCCTGGGCAAGAAGCTCTTTCACCCGCTGAGTAGCAAAGATGTCTTGCAATGTCGACTGGGCCTCCTTAATGAGGCCTGATCGGAACGCGCAAAGTCCGAGCTGAACAACTGCGCGATTATACTGGATCTGCGTGCCAACATCCATGGAGTAGACCGTTTCCTGCAAGTGTGACATGAGCAGCATGTCGCGCGCGGTGTAGAAGTCATTGTGCAACGCGTGGTGATAGATGTGACTAAGCATCGCCCGTGTTCGCAAGACGGAATTGCCGGATTTGTATAAATGGACACAGAGGGTATGAATGAGCCTGGACGGGGATGACTGCGAGGCCAGGGAAAGAACGACAGGGATATCTGCCGCAGCGACTGCTGATTCAAGGGCAGTGAGAACGGCATCAGGCTGTAGAAAGATGCTTAAATGCGTGTGAAGGAAGGAAAATGCACGCAAAAGAATGTACCTTGGAGTAGATGTGTTCTAATCGTCGCATGATAACACGAGCAAGGGGTTCAGGAAGCTGCTTCTTCTCGTAGAGTGTCTCTACGCGGCAAATAGTGCAGTAGAGACCCTTTTCGTCCTTCAATCGATCCACGTACTCGGTGCCGTGGGGATCCAAGTTCTGTAGGCTGCGAGCGAACTCGTCGTCTAATCGGTCGACAAAGCTGATAATGCTCCCGCGAATACGAACAACCCCGTCCTTTTCACCCTCGGGAGTGCGCTCTATGAGATCGTCGTACTCCTCGGTGACCTCCTGCACTGAGTAATCGCTATTGCCGATGAGGATCACAACGAGACTGTCTATCTCGCGCTGAGCGGACAGCCACATCTCGATGGGCATATAAGAGGCGACGGTGGCATTGTAGTCAAAGCGTGACGAGACTAGGGCGAGCAGAACGCGTATTCGCTGGTATGGTGTGACGGCGACCTCGAGTAGTCGCTCCAGAGTACGAATTTGGTCAGCACGATCCGTATTCTGCGGAGAAAAAAAAATCGACATGGTAACATACAGACCGCAGTTCGGGGCGTACCTTTTTTCCGCGAGCCTCGTGGATGGCCTGGAGGTGCTTGTAAATACCCTCAGATGTGTATTGTGTGGCTCTCCCGCCTCTGCCAACATGGGTGAAATCCTCATCGTCCTCGTCCTCGTCGTCCACACCAACGGGTCTTCTCACTACCTCAGGCCGTACTTGAACTTGTGGAGCTGCAAGGGCCGCGAATTCTTGCTCAAATGCCTCTGGGTCCTGGCAAACGGTCAGCAAGCGACATCTTAAAACAACTTACGAGACAGGTACATCATTGTATTGCTTGATCTCCTTCTCGAACTCCTTGACCGTTTTTCTCACTTTTTGTTTCATGGCGGTCAGTGCGCGTGCGTTGCTCGCGTTCATCTTCTTTTTGGCCTCCTTTTCTTTCGCAAGAGCAGCATTCAGGCCTGTTTCGAGCGAAATGAGGGTTCGGATGTAAAACGGGGGGATCGGCTCAGCGACATTTTGCTGCCGCTGTACCATTCGAGCCAGCTTGTCATATTCTGATCGAAGACACAAGTGAGCGGCGCTATGTGTAGGATCCTCAAGAAAGATTACACACCAGTGGATATGGCGATCCAGTCGTTTATTTTAAGAGCATTGTCCATGGCCCTCCCTGTGGCTTCCATCTCTTCGAGACGCTTGTCACGCGCACTCTTGACGACTCGCTTGACCTCCTCGTCACTTTCGTCCTCGTCTGAATCGCGGAGGAAAGCGGATTTTGCTTTCGTTTTCGCCTCTTTGGGGGCATCGTCCCCGTCATCTGAACTATCTTCATCTTCCGATTTTGATTCGGAAGAGGAGGAATCCGAGCCGTCCGCTAGGCGAAGGAAACGAGACATGGCTGGTTTAGCGGGTACGGCCTTAGCCGGAGCTGCTTCATCGCCAGAGCTTAGGAGAGACTCCTCCGAGTCTGACGACTCTGAATCTGAGTCGGCTGCTTGTCTGAAAAACCTAGACATTGTGGTTAGAATTATAGTCGAGTCAGTGACGACTGAGTTTTTGGGTTTCGGAGATCTCCGAGACTTGCTAGTAGTTGCCCTGTCCGCCCAGCTCGGTGACAAGAACACACAACTACGATGCCTCGTCTGTCTCTTAATCTCGCGAGGCTATTGCGGCCACCCATAACCCCCGTGACCAATGTCTCTAGTGCAATCTTTCGGCGAACGACCCTGCAGCCTTCGCCCTTAAACTCGCCTTCGTCATCACTCGCTCTTCTCCTCCCTTTCCCGCGCCCAACCCTTCTTCGGCCTTCGCCACTAATTTCGTCTTCAACCCCTATGGTCAGCCCAGTCGTGATCCAAGCCCGCCATGCCTCACGCGGAACTGAGTACCAACCGTCCCAACGGAAGCGCAAACGAAAGCACGGCTTCCTCGCCCGCAAACGCACGGTAGGCGGCCGCAAAATTATTGAGCGTCGCAGGGCAAAAGGCCGCAGGCATTTGACACATTAAGAGGTACCTGTGCTGCTCGTATCTCGAGCACTTTGTGGACCTGACGCGCCTGACTCCCAACCCCCAGGTCGTACCAATCTGGCGGGAAACCATATATACACTGGGCCCCTGGTGTCGATTGCGTCCTGAACATTACTTTCTCCCATTCCCATTTTCCTCTCAAAAATTTGCAACAAGGACTCGGACATGAAATGAGATTCCACTTGCGCAAGCAACTCTATATAGGTCCCGTTAGCTATCATAGTTCATGTCTGTCAGCGCCCTCCTCTCAATGTCAGCTCCCACGGCCATTAGCGGCCTCTTTATTGTGCTCTCCTCAACTCCCTCGAAACTTGGCTCCTCTCCTACGCTCAGCACAAGGCCAGGCGGCCCAGGCCACGCCGGGTACTCCCATTCTGCGTCGGGCTGTGCTGGAGACAGTGGTGAATTCGGAGAGAACAAAAACCCGCGTTGGATCGAGTGAACCAGAGCGGAGATTGGCGTTTTTGCCGTCGCTGCCACTCCGAAGGGGTGACTAGCGTGTACTTGTATCGGCGTCGGCGTCGGCATCGGCGGGTGTTCTTCGACGGGTACAGCTACGCCTTCTGTATCATTCCCCGATAGTACAACTGCCTGCTCCTCCTGAACTGCCAGCGGCGCAGAGACAGGCGATTCGGGTAGAGGCACATCTACCGGTCTCACTTCTGGGCTGGGCGGCAGCGGCGTCGTCGTCGCTGCTGCCGGTATCTCCGTGTCGTTCGGGGCGACCTTGGGAGGGACAGCCTTGCCTTTACGCCGAATCGTAAGAGGCTTGGTCGTTCCTTTGGCATCTGCGCGACGTTCTTTCTCTTCTTCAGCAGCCTTTATGCGCGCCAGCTGGGAGAGGGTTGGCTGCGTGACGCCACCCGTGCGAGCCACTACCTTCTTCGGGGGAATTACGGGAGCTGTCGCTGCACTTTTTGAGGATTGTGATGGTTTTTCCTTCTTATCACTTGCCGCGACCGCGAGGTGGCCAGCTTTGGGTTCCCCCTTCTTTTGCGCTCTGGGATCTGGCCCGGCTTTGCTGATCGAGCGGGTGGACGTGGACGGCTTGGCGCGGTCGGAAACTGAAGGGCCAGCTCTTGGAACCTCCTTCTTTCCCTGTACCCTGGAATTGCCTGACTTACTACCTGCGGTGGGTGGCGGTTTAGAGTCGACCTTCTTTCCCTCCACTGGCCTTTCCTTTTTCTCAGCGATAGACTGAACAGAAGCCGGCCTGGAGGTCTCAGAGCTTTTTGGAATGGCCGACGATGCTGCGACTTGAGTGACTGCTCGTTTTGCGGCGATTGCGGCGGATGGTTTGGGTCCGTGTCGCACGCTATCTACTCGCGACCTGCAGGCCTTGAATAAGGCGTACACTGCTGGGCATGTATGGAGTACTAACCGTTTTGGCACCACAAGAGCCTCCGCCATAGCTTGCTTTTCTTGGGTCGGTAGTGGCCTACTTGGTGGCGCTGGTTGCGGCTCCGGCTTCGGCCCTGGCAAGGGTACTCGTTGCCCTCTACCTAACAGCCTCTCCCTGATGGAAGCCGGCTCAGCCCGCAGAGGGCCTGTCTGCGGTTTAGGCACATGCACTGGCCGCTGTGCCGGGTCTGGCCTTTGGACCTGTGTGGACGTTGATCGCGAAGACGGCGCTTCGGCGGGCCGCTCAGGTCGCTCGGGACCCTTGGTTTCCTGTCGTGCGATTAGAGGCACAGGACGTTCAGGAGGCGCCGTCGGTTCTGATCCTTGCGGCCGAAGCTGGGGGATGATAGCGGGAGGCGGCATATCGTCTTTGCTTTTGGATGACGGACCTGGCACGGATGGTCCACCTGATGGGGCGATTGTACCTTCTGTCCGACTCCGCGTAAGCATCGATGGAGCACTAGACGCAAGAGTAGAGGATGAGGCGGAGCGATGGTGTGCGAGGGACGTGGCAGGTCGAGGATGAGGCTCTACTCGCTTCGGCGGAGCAGACGACATGGAAGATGCGGGTCGTGGTGCTGGTACCGTGCGTGTAGATTGAGATGACGGTGGTCGGGAGTTAGCAGAGGGGACGGCGATGTTGAGATATTTCTTCATGGTAGGAGTGAGTGGTGCCTCGAAACTGTGAGCCGCATTAAAACAGTGTAGCAGAAGGAAAGTAGATAATACATGCTTACCTTTCTACCCTTGCAGGAAGCAGAATCTTGTACGCTTCAAAGACACTTCTGCTAACCCTACGAACGTCCGCGCTCGCATCCGTGGCCGTCAACTTGATCGCATTTTCCATGTCTTTTGCGCGCGCATCCTTCTCTAGGTCAGGCGGATTGAAACTTCGAACACATGCAAGGACGCTTTCTATCGCAATAAGGCGAAGAGTGACGGACTTGTCACGAAGAGGGTCGACAAAATACGGTAGAAGTGAGATGAGTTGCGTTTGATCAATGATCGTGTGCAAGGCTGCCTTGGCACGGGAGATGAAGACCTTGTTTGGACGAGAGCAAATGGATAGAAGAGTGGGAACAAAAAGGGGCACAAGTGGGTCAAAGGAGGGACCTAGTTCCGTGGCGAGGATCGATATGCATTCAACGGCGGCGGCGGAGAGACGGGAACGCTCAGAGGTCGCAGCAGAGGTGATAGGGCGATACACCGAACGGATAAAAGATGTGAGAGTTGTAGGGTATTCGGATGCGCCACCGTTTAACAGAGCGGTGATCCTTAGAAGGGCGTTCGCGATGGTGTCCCATGTTTCTTCGGTCTCGACAAGGAAGAGCGAGTCTCGCGAAAGCTCCAGTTCTCCACTCAAAGCAGACTCGGAATGACACTAAAGAAACAACCTCAGGCCAATGCACAAGTGAGATGAGAACACGAGGACCTACCTTTATAATCGATGGTATCTTTGCTTTGGGGGCCATGCGGGACACTGTGGTGACGTTGAACACGCTCAGGCTTTAGCGCCTCGGCTCGAGTTCAAGTTGAGGTCGGTTGCCACGTGATCGCGTCCGGGCCGTGAAAATCCTGCCGTTTTAGGAGGTCAGCTGGCTTCGCAGAATCGATGATGACTCGATTTCGATGCAATTTAGACAATCTGTCCTTAGATTGTGCCAACGATATACGCACACAATGTCCTCCTCACGTAGTCCTCCTCAATCCGCAACACAGATTCGTCAGGCTTTCTTCGACTACTTCCAGTCCAGGGGTCACACATACGTACCGTCTTCGTCTACCATCCCGTATGAAGACCCGACCCTTCTCTTCGCCAATGCGGGCATGAATCAGGTGAGTGCGCCTGATCTCTAGCGATTTGCTCTGTGTTCTAATTCCGTTATCAGTACAAGTCAATCTTCCTCGGAACCGTAGATCCCCACTCCGACCTCGCAAAATTGAAACGTGCTTATAACACCCAAAAGTGTATCAGAGCGGGAGGAAAGCACAACGGTACTCGAGATTCTGCTTGTATGCGCATAGACTCTGAACCACTTTGACATCCTCAGATCTTGATGATGTTGGCAAAGATTCGTATCATCACACCTTCTTCGAGATGCTTGGCAACTGGTCATTTGGCGATTACTTCAAAGTAGCCCACCTCCCTCTTCTTTCCAGTCCCCTCTTGAATAACTGTCCACGCAGAAAGACGCTATTCGATATTCTTGGGACGTCCTGACCAACGTCTATCAACTCGACAAGGACCGACTGTATGTCACCTACTTTGAAGGTGACCTTAAGAACGGGCTCGAGCCTGACCTCGAGGCGCGGCAATGTTGGCTGGATGTTGGCGTCCCCGAGAACCACATCGTTCCCGGCAGTGCAAAAGATAATTTTTGGGGTAAGCATTGTCATATTCGTACCACACCTCGTCTCAATCGAATTGTAGAGATGGGTGCAACTGGACCTTGTGGTCCCTCAAGGTACTGGTCACGATCCTACGTGTTCTCTACCCACCCTCACCCAGACTTTATTCAGCGAAATTCACTATGACCATATAGGTGGCCGTGACGCCTCCCACTTAGTGAACAAGGACGACCCCCTGGTTGTGGAGATTTGGAATAACGTCTTTATCCAGTTCAATCGTGAGGACGACGGCTCTCTGAAACCCCTTCCTGCCAAACACGTCGATACTGGCATGGGCTTTGAGCGTCTTGTCACCGCCATTCAGGGCGTACGGTCCAACTACGACACAGACGTATTTTCACCACTCTTCGCTCGCATACAGGAGATCACTGGCGTACGTCCGTATGCAGGGAAATTTGGTGACGAAGACACAGATGGAATTGATACCGCGTATCGCGTTGTGGCGGATCATGTGCGCACGCTGGCGTTCGCGTTGAGTGATGGTGGTGTACCAAATAACGTAGGGCGCGGCTATGTTCTTCGCCGTATCCTCCGCCGTGGTGCGCGATACGCCCGAAAAAAGCTCGGTGTCTCGATCGGGTCCTTCTTCTCCTCCCTTGTCCCAACGCTCGTCGCGCAGCTCGTGAGCCTTATCCGGAGCTCCTTTTCGTTCCCGCTGACCTCGGTGCCCAGGGTCATGTCTACCCAGAACTAACCAGGAAAACCGCGGAGATCAAGGAGATTCTCGACGAAGAAGAGGAGTCGTTCTCACGCACCCTTGACCGTGGCGAGAAGCTGTTTGAGCAACACACCTCTGCTGCGCGTGAGGCTGGTTTGAAGGAACTGAACGGCAAAGACGTCTGGCGACTATACGACACATACGGTTTCCCAGTTGACCTCACACTACTCATGGCGGAGGAGCTTGGCCTTGGTGTCAATCACCAGGAGTTTGAGGCGGCACAAGCTGCAAGCAAGGAGGCTAGCAAAGCCTCGCTCAAGGTTGGGGCGAAAGACGTACTCAAGCTTGATGTACACGACATCGCAGCTCTCGAGAAGGATGCGAGCGTCCCGAAAACTGACGATTCCGCGAAATTCGGTAAGTATACGGTTCTCAAGCCCTGCTCTACCTCACACACTACGCGCAGGCATCGGCAACATTGATGCAACTGTCAAGGCAATATATCATAAAAAAGTTTTCTTCCCGTCAACGTCGGACATTTCACCCAACACCGTCATTGGGATCATCCTTGATCGGACGAGTTTCTACGCAGAGGCTGGCGGGCAGGAATATGATACTGGCAACATCGTGATCGATGGCGTAGCGGACTTCGAGGTCACCAATGTGCAAGTGTTCAACGGATACGTACTGCATATTGGCCAACTTAAGTACGGACAACTTTCAGTGGGTGATAACGTCGTCTCTTCTTACGACGAGGTGGGCCTACAATATCTCTTCTAGTCGACTGCTTACCAAAGGTGGACTGCTAGCTCCGGCGATGGCCACTTCGTAACAATCACACGGCAACCCACATTCTAAACTTCGCGCTGCGCGAGACTCTCGGTGACCACATCGACCAGAAAGGGTCGCTTGTTGCGCCGACAAAGCTCCGCTTCGATTTCTCCCATAAAGCGCAAATACCAATTCCAGAACTGGAACGCATTGAACGTATGAGCATCGATTGGATCAAGAGGAACGTCAAAGTATTCAGCAAAGACCTCTCGCTTCCCCTCGCGCAGAAGATCCCTGGTCTCCGGGCTGTGTTTGGGGAAGTATACCCGGATCCTGTGCGCGTTGTGACACTCGAATACGACGTGGACGAAATTGCAAAGGACGTAGAGAACCCCAAGTGGCGGAGCACGAGCATCGAATTTTGCGGTGGAACGCACGTCGCGCGTACCGGGGATATCAAGGACTTTGTCATTACGGAAGAGTCGGGCATTGCGAAGGGCATCCGGCGGATCGTCGCCGTGACCGGACACGAAGCGCATGACGTCACCCGTGTTGCTGACACGTTTGAAGCCCGGATCAAGCAAGTCGAGTTGTTGAATGGAAAGGCAAAGGATACGGCTCTGAAGACATTGAGTGTGGTACGCGGCGCTCCAAGTTCAAACGCACCCCAAGTGGTGACTGACTGTCACTCTCTTCAGGAACTTGGCCAAGCAGACATCTCGCTTCTTCGCAAGTCGGGCATGCGGGACCGCCTGACGGCTCTGCGCAAGGCCTTTGACAAGGAGATCAAGGAAAAGGAGGCTGCTGCTAACAAGGCTGTACGTGATAACTGATGCCTGCTCGTTTTGTACTAATCCTCCCCATTTTTAGGCCGTTGAAGCTCTTACTGGATACTTCAACGACAATCCACAAGCAGAAGCTTACTTTGCAATTATCGGTGTTGAGGGCAACGCTAAGGTACTTACTTGCGACGCCTCCCGGCTTCATAAATCTTACCTTTTCGCTCGTCTAGATTCTCCAGGCCGTTGTACTTCAGGCGAAAAAGCTCGGTAAAGCTGTCTACGTCTTCAGCGCCGATACAGAGGGTGGCAAAGTCATCCACGTCAACCACGTGCCCGAGTCATTCCGGTCGAAAGGCTTCGACGCGCGAACGTGGGCTGCTCGTGTGACCGAAACTCTTGGGGGAAAGGTACGTAACTTTTTTTTTCAACAAGGCAACTTTCGCACTGAGCATGACACTGCGCTAGGCTGGCGGAAAGGAGGACGGCGCGCAAGGTGTTGGCGTTAACACTGATAAAGTCAAGGAAGCTCTAGAGGTCGCGCAAAACTACCTACTGAACGGCAACGCATAAATTATTTTCTTCTGTAGTACCCCAGGGAGATTTGCATTATCATAATACTCTGTATTTACGAGCAAACCATACAGTAGAGACCCGAATCGTCGGGGTCGTCTTTATAAGGATGCGTGAGAAAGATGTGATCTACCTGTGTCACGGAGTAACGTCGTGTTCTTGTCACACGACCCACAACACATTGTTGGCGGTGTCCTCAACTCAAAAAGTATCGACGAGGTGGGTTCCACGCACTTAGTTCTCGTGTAGGCTGGCCCCGTCATGCTTTGCGAGGCTACGAATTCAGAGCTTGAACCGGGAGGAACGGGTTCTGGGGGCGGATGGACGCTCTCTGGTTTGGATGACGATGATGCTGAACGGCTTGCTTTCCTTTCACAGATAACAACTTTTGCTCCGCCATCATGTCACTTGTCCTCCCTGAATCCCATCAACAATTCCAGGTGCTTGCGCTCGCTATTTACCCGAGCGATCTTTGCTGATCGCAGCACAGCACATCCTGCGTCTGCTTAACACGAACGTGGATGGCAAGCGGAAGGTCATGTACGCTCTGACAGAGATCAAGGGTGTGGGCCGGCGGTATTCCAACATCGTCTGCAAGAAGGCAGACGTCGACCTCAACAAGCGGTGCGTTACTTCTCGAGCTTGTCGAAGAGCTGACTTACCGAAGTTGCCAGAGCGGGCGACCTTAACTCGGACGAGCTGGAGCGGCTCGTGACGATCATCCAAAACCCGACGCAGTTCAAGATCCCCCTGTGGTTCCTGAACCGTCAACGTGACATTGTCGACGGCAAGAACTTACAGATCTTGTCGAACGGCGTGGACTCGAAGCTGCGCGACGACCTCGAGCGCCTGAAGAAGATCCGTGCGCACCGTGGTCTCCGCCACTTCTGGGGTCTCCGTGTGCGCGGACAGCACACGAAAACGACCGGTGAGACGTCGTTTCGGCTTTTTTGCTTGGAAATGCAATGCTGATTTGATGTACTTTTTTCCAAGGTCGTCGCGGGAAGACGGTCGGTGTGTCGAAGAAGCGTGGTTAGAGCAAGTCTTTATACTGGAAGTTCGGATACGCGCTCGCCGTCTCCGATGTTACTGTGCTATGTGTTTTTTTTAACCTATGCATACATAGTCGAATGTAACGGCACGACATGCTCTCCCATACACTTTTAAGCGGGCTTGTTGCGACACGGCAAGATTTTTACAAAAAAAAAGTGGAGTATGACTAGACATCATATCTCTAATTTGGTAGGAGATATTCGAAGTGTCCCACCCGTCGGAGAACCCGCACATTTTCTATTAGAACGCCCAAGTTACGCATACGAAAAGTGGAAGCTAGCAGCGCGCTGCAAAAGGAAGGAACTCAAATCCTTGGAACTGCTCTCAACAGCGAGACCATCGGCCAACTTTATCCAAATCGGGAAGATTTAACCAAGCGAAGGACGGACAAAAGAAGGAAGAGGAAGCGCAGCAAACACATCAATAAACACGAAACCCCACGACTCGCAGGCCTCAAAGGGCCGCTCAAGGCATGAAGAGGAGGACGACGACAAAGGCAGTCTGGGGAAGGCGGAAAGGCAAGCGGGAATACGCGAACACCAAGGTGAACACGTTCACCAAGCTCACACACTGGCAGAAGCCGCCGACAACTCCCTCTCGCCCCAAGCGCGGAACGCACCCCAACTCCTTCAACACTTGAAGAGTCGCGAAGCCATTTCTTAGGAAGTGGGGAGGTCCTAATCATAGAAATACGGATAGCACGGATACAAGTACTAGGCATAGTGCTACATAGGGTTAGACGCACAATGCCATAAATGGACTCAAAAAAAGAAAAAAGTTTACGCCGGCCGATGAGTGGTGTCCGGAGGGATAGTATGGAATCGTAACACCCTTTCATGTTTTACGGAAAAAGCGGAGAGGAAGAAAGGAATAGATATACTTTCTGAATCACCATCGAGCCTGAGCCTACCCTTGAGCCTGCCCCATCAAGTGCCTCTTATTTCGTCCCCACGGATTCATCCACATACTTGGCTTTTCTAGTTCATAGGCCTTCATTTGAACCAAAACAATCGCATGGTCCTCCCCATCGCGGAGGGAAATAGCGCCATTGATGATCTGATTCAGAACCACCCACGGGTCGAATGTCTCAATTTGGCTCCGCTCAGGAGTGGGACCATAATCTTCGTGGTAACTGCGGTGATCCTCTTGTTGCCAGTGCTTCTTGAACGAGCCGGCACGATTTCCCCTCCACGCGCAATGCGGAAGTGGGCAGTGAATGAAATACGGGACGTGTGTCAGTTGGTGTCTGTCCCGCTCTTGCCGACGGGGGAACGATTCCGAGCAAATGGGGCATTGCCAGCGATTCTTCGTGGTAGTAACGAGTGATGTGACGGTGCTCTGGACAGGGGAGGACGGCACGGGCAAGCTAGGCTGCGGTTGGGTGTAGGCAAGACCCCTGGTGCTAGCCCATTGCTCAACAGGCTATCAGGGTTAAGATGAAACGAATCATCAAGTGATACATAGCCAAAGAAAATTCGACCGACCTGGTGCGACGCAGAGCACTGGCAGAAGAAGTTTGCAATGTGATCTTCGCTGGGTGTATATTGGAAGAGGTAGCTGTGTACAGGATAGTTGCTGTTCATAGTGGGAACAGGAAAGAGCGCGAGTCGGCAAGAAAATCAAGAGACAAGAACGGCTGCTAGTCGCTCGGGACAATTCAGGCAGGTTATATACAGCATCTACTTCACGGTTAGACGAGTATATCAGTGAGCGCCAGTGCTTAGAGTGCCAGTTGCATACACGCATTTGGGCGATTGGCAAAAAGCCGCATAGGTATGATAAGCTTCACATGGTGTCTTTCCAAAGCCTCATGTCGGGCACTTTTGGGGTACTTTTTGGCCTGTGATGTTAGATAGGTACGGTTCTCGATCCAAGAATGAACGTGAAGGCGGGATATGAGTACAAAGCCGAGAGTCTGGCAGATCTGAGTAGGGTACCGAGCCTGAGGCTCCGACCCGGACCTGAACAAAAATTAATGTTGACACGTTGACGGGCCGGGTTGGCGGGATGGTTGACGGGTTGGCGAAGTGTTGGCGATGGTGGACCGGTTGACGAGTGAGTCACCTGGCGGCGGGTAGATTGCGACGAGCGCCCGCGCACGATTTCTTTCGGTTGTGACAAGCGCCTACTCACGATTGTTCTTGCAGTTGCAACGAGCGCCCGCGCACGATTGTGCTTTCAGTGCGGACCTTGCTCAACCAAATTACGCCCTGTCCATTCCTGGTCAGTGAAATGACAATTTAGACACGGGTCGTTGGGCTGTAGAACAAGCATGCAGACGTGAACCTATGGCATGTTGTAACTGATGAAGCAAATCAGACCCGAGTTCTCGCTACGGGTGGCGATATCGGCATCCTCTCCCAAACGTGTGTGTGGGATGCCCTGCCTTCGCATAAGTACTGTACCTCTTTACAGGGACCACCACCCGAACGAAGCACATCTATTACCCAACCGGGCTTCTATTCGGTCGCTTCGCTTTCACCATAATGCTCCCGCGCTTCCTGGGCGTTCACGACGTCGAAATCTCAGGAAGAACCTCGCGTTTGCCGCTAGTGCCTGAGGTGAGTTGCCAGAACCTGGTCATTTCTCATCCGAGTGTTGGTCGGCTTGCTTGTGAGGTGGGCCAAGGTACAAAATCCCCATGGGGAAGTCATCTGCGACTCCCCTGAGCCTGCCTGGATACACTTGTGGGTGCCAGTGAACATGCATATGTCTGGATTTTCTAAATCATATACTGTACCGGGCCACTCCTGCAGGATCGAGCTTGGCCGTACTAATGTGAGCGGGTGTTAAGAAGATGGTTGACACATAATCACCTAGTCCCGAGTCGCAGCATGTGGATTCAGTAAGTTTTGAGTTTGAAATCCGCATGTGTCAGATGACCCTATGCGGATGGGTGATACAACCATACTGTGCTAGACCCCTCATTCGGACAGGACCCCTCAGTCGGACACTTTAAATTTCTCACTCACTTCTGGCTCAATTACTACCAAATTAAATATATGATGTCTAGTACTACTCCTTAACATGCTCCAACTTTTTTTTGTGCAAACGGAACGAAATACGGGCGGTGGCTTGACAGTTCCAAAATGGGACTGTGATAACGTGTGACTGTCCGACTGAGGGGGCCTGTCCGAATGAGGGGTCTAGCACAGTACAAGCTCCAACAAGAGTCCACAAACTCCCAACGCTGGCTATTTCCATTCCATAGGATGACGCTGACGGGTTGGCGATGGTGGACCGGTTGACGGGCTGACGCGATGTTGACGGGGTTGACACCTTCATTGACGCGTTGACGCTCTGAATCTTCTGGAAAATACATAGAACATACGCCAGGTCACCAGGCCGTGGTGTCACCAGTCCGATACCACCGCTGGACCACCTGGCGGCCTTGATATTACGTGGTATCAAACACACGATTGTCGTCAAGTCCTAACAGATATAGGGCGCTCTGCGCTTATCCTCTCTTGCCGGGCAAATAGACGTTTTCGGAGAGGCTGCGCCTCCATCGAATCCTCTCTGCGTGTATTTTCAGAGTCTCACGCCTACTCTTCGGGAATATCGCATATTACTTGGCACTCCACTCACGACGAACGAGGACACAGCCTTTACTGACCCACGGTTTGATATTTCTCCGAGCCTCCCCGCATGTAGAACCGCTGGGGTGTTCGCCACCTCTTGGACTCAGCGACATCCGTTCCCAATCGACTATTCCATCGCTGGTCTCGAGATTCGAGCTTGTGACACATAAAACATTTTCTTATCACACGGTCAGTGCCATTCCCTTGCCTCTGTATATGCCGACGTGTAAGTGGTGCAAATCCCCTTAGACAAAACACTCCTTCTCATTGATTGCTTTCCCCTCACAGATAACTACTTTTACTCTGCCACCATGTCACTTGTCCTCCCTGAATCCCATCAACAATGCCAGGTGCTTGCGCTCGCTATTTACCCGACCGATTTTTGTTGATTCCATCCTGCGTCTGCTTAACACGAACGTGGATGGCGAGCGGAAGGTCATGTACGCTCTGACAGAGATCAAGGGTGTGGGCCGGCGGTATTCCAATATCGTCTGCAAGAAGGCAGACGTCGACCTCAACAAGCGGTGCGCTACTTCTAAAGCTTGTCGAAGAGCCGACTTAGTCAAGTTGCCAGAGCAGGCGAGCTTAACTCAGACGAGCTGGAGCGGCTTGTGACAATCGTCCAGAGCCCGACGCAGTTCAAGATCCCCCTGTGGTCCCTGGACCGTCAAAGCGACATTGTCGACGGCAAGAACTTACAGATCCTGTCGAACGGCGTGGACTCGAAGTTGCGCGACGACCTTGAGCACCTGAAGATCCGCGCGCACCGTGGTCTCCGCCACTTCTGGGGTCTCCGTGTGCGCGGACAGCACACAAAAACAACCGGTGAGACGCTGTTTCGCCGTTTTTGCTTGGAAACGCAATGTTGATTTGGTGTGCTTTCTAGGTTGTCGCGGAAAGACGGTTGGTGTGCCGAAGAAGCGTGGTTAGAGCAACTGTTTACTATGCTTGAAGCACGGATACGCGGCGCGTCCGCCGTCTCCGATGTTACTGTGCCACGTGTTCTTTTTTCAACCTATGCATACATAACCGGATGCAACGGCACGATATGCCCACACACTTTTAAGCAGAATTGTTGCGACAGCAAGATTTTTACAAAAAAAAAAAAGGAGCGTGTTACAGCCATTTTCTCATGTCTGCACATCTGCCAGAAGAAATGTGTGTTTGGTTGAGTTTGTTTTGTCCTGTGACCCAGTGGGTATGCCGGCCTCTGAGATAACTTGTACGTCAATCTCGCTGCTGCAATGTCCCAAAGAGATGTCACTTCCTTGACCCTCTGAAATTGTCGGCACCCCGCTCTATGTGGGCCCCTACAACTCCCAGTACCCGATGATACGCCCAGCGCTTGGCTGGTCAGGTATTTTGCACGTACAGTAATTCATTACTTTCCCGTGCCGCCTGCGCGGCCCTTACTTTCCCGCACTGCATTTCTGGGGCTCAGGACCTTTCAGCTGTTCCCTGGTATCTAACCTCATGTGAGCACTCTAGATGTGCAGGTCCACACCTCTATAAATTTCGTGTATTTACAGCTTTCAACAATAGAAAAACTTCCCTTTGTGCGTCACTGGTCTCCGGGTAACCCCTTGTTTGCATCCCCGAGCATGCTGCACTCGCGTGTGGCCTTAGCGACTCAAGCGCAACGCATTCGCAACCACAGAGGACATCCGCGCAAAGTTACGCGCAGTGCGAAAGCCTGTACGACCCCGCAATGACTTCCAGCCGCTGCCTCGTGTAGGTGTCGTGGGTTGTGCAGGCCATCATGTCGCGGTGCTTTTTTGTGGCAATCCCTCTTTCGCATATGGACCAGTTCAAGAACATGGAAAGTTACATGAGAGTTTGACGGTAAAAAAAAGGTGGAGAGATAACAAGGGGGGGTTCGGGCCGTGGTTCTGTGACCCGAGGGGGTCAACCCGAAGACCTTTTTTGCTACTGGGGGGCTCGCTGCTGTTGCAAGCGCTGTCGCCCCCTTGCTCGCCATTCCTCAAGCCACCCCTTCAAGCATCCTCGGCTCCCTTTGCGTTTCACCCTTGAGGCCTTACCAAACTCAGGCGACTATTTTTGAGCGCTTTTCAGGTCTCTGACATGCAGGTTCCACGTAAGTTCAGCGACCCGCTCTTCCGCAGAAGCCACATTAGCTGGCTGGTGAGCTTCATCCCGCACCCGCAGCACCACACCTACTTGCGCGTGCAGCTTGGTCATCTCCGGTTCGCGTGCGAGGCGCAAGCGAGAAGCACTTTGGTCTGTCCTTCTTTCTTCTCTCTTTTTAAATAAATTTGTTTGATGTTGCTGGCGTGGGTGCTGAATGACGATGGTTTCTTACAGGATTCTTCCATGTCATTTATTACGAGCCTAGGGAGAGGTGACTGGCGCGCGCTTTGCGCAGTGCCGTCGATGTGAAGGTGACCAAGTCGGCGGTGCCAGGTGTGTACGCAGGCTTTGGATGTTGCACTATGCGCCACCAAGGCGACCTTGGCATTTGAAGCAGGGTCCCCCCCATCGGCGGGGAATGCACCAAGCTGAGCTACTGCGACGTGTGCATGTTCGAACGACTCGACACAGATCGGAATGAGGCAGAGGTTCCCATGCCTACACAAGTGAGTAAGCCGTGTTGGTCGTGAATCTGATACCCCCCTTTTGTGAAGTTAACATCGGCGCCACGACGAGCAAGTTGGGAAACTGATAGGAGGTTCCCATGGAGTTCGGGCACGTAGATGACGTCTTGCAGCACAGCGCGGTTCCACCGCCTTTCGGCTTTCATCTCGACGGCGATGCGACCGACTCCCATGCCCTGAACTGAGCTATTGTCGTCCAGGACGGTTTTTACTGGGGACGCGAGGGGTGTGAAGTGGATGAACCACTCGCGGTTGGAGCACATGGTACGTGATGCTCCTGAGTCGACGATCCACTGACGTTGCAAGTCCCCTTGCGCACGCAGGCTCTAGGATACCTTGAACAGGCGAACGTGATCGGGTTCGGGGGCAGACTTCTCGGCGACACAAAGGCCTTCAAGTGGCCGAAGACTTCAGACTTCTCCCGCATGCCTGCTACGAAGATTTTGTGCAACGTGACATCAGCCCAGGTGACAAAGTATACGAAGCCGAAGCTGCAGTGTGAGCGCGAAGGCAGAGGGCCCCATACATCAGAGAAGACTCAGGCCCCCGAGCTGCGTGCACTACCAACGACGATGATGGTGGGTCACTCTGCCAATACGGCCATGAGCCTCCCACATGCCCTCAATGACGATGATAGGGATTGTGACAAGGGGCACTTTGCCGCCGCGGCCCCTAGCTGCGCAACGATAACGGCAGTGACAACGATGGAGGGCTCCACCAGCGCGGCCCCAAGCCTCGTGTGCTCACAATAACGATGACAACAGGGGACACTCCACTGCCACAGCCCCGGGCGTTGTGCTATGAGCGCGACGACGACTCGGAGGCGATCGTCGCAGGGCTTGGGCACATGCCTGCCCATTGCCCAACGTTCACTTACGCTCAACAAAGTTTCCTTTTTTGGTATTCTATTTTCTTTTTAGGCGGTTGGGGGGCTCAATGCTTTACAGTAAAACATTACCGACCCCGTGCGATTTTAAAAACCTTGACCCCCCGAGAGATAAGTAAACACAGAAATCACCCAGCACGGGAATCGATCTTAGGGACAGTCACGTGCACCGGTTATGGGGCCCCAAAATAAAATGGCGATTCTTACTTGGGTGTCGTACAAAGCGTGGTACCGATACTATCGTGTCTGGTACGTTGCACAGGCCCAGAACGTTGCACATTTGAAAGATTCAAGTAGATCAACACTTTCCTCTAAGCTTTTCTGCCCAAAAGAAAAACAGTAGATACAGTAGGTTCTATAGATACAAGATCATGAGTGTCATGTATGACAAGTGTAGAGTCAATAACTTGAGGCGATCAGGTTGTAGAAACGAAACTCACCTAAGGTGCACCCAAGGTGACAAGAAGGTGACGAAATTCAAGCTCCTCTTCCGGAACAAGCCAGAAAGTATGCTGTGGCTATTTCCCACATAAGCAAAGTCTGACACATCTGACACACACCCGCCTTCCGAACGCTGACATAAATGTGACAATTGCGTGACAAAAGTGTGCAACGTTGAGGGCAAACTTGGATGCCTGCCACCCATTGAAGGGCCCGAGAAACCAAAAAAAAAAAAATACTATGCAGTGGGATATAGGTTTTTCTGTGACTTTGTACAAGCTGAAGTATCTACAATGTGTTGTTGAGGCTACAGAAAAGATTTATTGGTTTTTGAGCAACGTACCGGACACGATAGTAACGGGGTTTGGAAATGTGGACGCTTCGACGCTTACGGATGCGACCGATTCGGGGGGCGACGATAGTTTTTTCGAAACACTATTTTATATTCGATCTTTATGGAGAAAGATTGAACAAAATGTTGAAAGAAGGCGGTCATGTGTCCGTCGCCTGTATGCGTGATTGTTCCATCCACCACCCATCCTTCCGCGACGAGCTCATGCGCACGGTGTTGAAGATAAGTGTTCCTGTATGTGATTTTGCACCAGTGCCCCCTTGGTCGGTGTGGAGGCGGAGGTGGACTCAAGGGCGGACTGTTTTTTTTTCGCATACTGTACATACGCGGTCGTTCCAAAGTCTGTAGTCTATCGGATACTGTGGAACAACCCTGGGTGCTTTACACGTACGAAAAGCCGACAAAGCATTTTGGCGAGACCGAGCATTAAGGCGTCGACGCCAAGTCGACGCTGGAACATTATGACAGCAGTAGGACAAAGTATGTTTACGATCTTCACGGAATTTCGACTTGACCTTGCCAAGCAAGGTGGTAAGGTGGCGATCGCCAAGTAAGGTGATTCGCAAGGTGATTCATATGAGAAGCTGTAAGGTGACATCATATCTCTAATTTGGTAGTATTTGAGGCAGAGTTGAGCAATATATTCGAAGTGTCTGAATTATGGATGATGTCCGAAGGAGCCTGAGAGATAAGGTATAGTACGGAACCGTGAACCGTATAGTACAACATACGAGATTGTAATGCATATTGAATCGTAACACCCTGACCAATTGACCAACAGGAGGCACGTACGAGGAGGCGGAAAAGAATAGATCCACTTTCTGAATCATCATTGAGCCTGAGCCTGTCCTTGAGCCTGCCCCATCAAGTGCCTCTTATTTCGGCCCCACGGATACATCCACATACTCGGCTTTTGTAGTTCATACGCCTTCATTTGAACCAAAAAAATCGCGTGGTCCTCCCCCTCACGGAGAGAAATAGTGCCATTGATGATCTGATTCAGGATCACCCACGGGTCGAATGTCTCAATTTGGCTCCGCTCAGGAGTGCGACCATAATATTCGTGGTAACTGCGGTGATCCTCTTGTTGCCAGTGCTTCTTGAATAAGTCGGCACGATTTCCCCTCCACGCGCAATGTGGAAGTGGGCAATGCATAAAATACGGGACGTGTATCAGTTCATGTCTATCCCGTTCCTGCCGGCGGGGGAACGATTCCGGGCAAATGGGGCATTGCCAGCGATTCTTCGTGGTAGTAACGAGTGGTGTGATGATGCTCTGGACAGGGGAGGTCGGCGCGCGCAAGTTAGGCTGCGGCTGGGTGTAGACAAGACCCTCAATGTTGGCCCATTGCTCGACAGGCTACCAGGGTTAAGACAAAATGAATGATCAAGTGATACATAGACAAAGAAATATCGACAGACTTGGTGCGACGCCGAGTGGCAGAAGAAGTTTGCAACGTGATTTTCGCCGGGTACGTAGTGGAGGTAGTTGTGCACAGGACAATGGTTGTTCATAGTGGGAACAGGGAAGAGCGCGAGTCGGGAAAGAAAATCAAGAGACGAGAACGGCGCTGCCAGTATGCTAGTCGCTCGGGGCAAGCCTGAGTCAGGCAGGTTGGGTTATATACACATCTACTTCGCAGTTGGACGAGCAAGTAGACCAGTGAACGCCAGTGCCCACTGGCAGGTGCACCCAGCCGATTGGCAAGAAGAACCACAAAAGTGATGAAAAGCTTCATATCGTGTCAATCCAAAGCCTCATGTGGGGCACTTTCAAGTTGCCAGTGGGAGCGCTTTTGGACCTGTGATGTTACTGTAAAGGCACGGCTCTCAGTCCAGGAATGAGCATGGAGGTGGGAGATTAGTATAGGGCCCGCAGTCCGGTGGATCTGAAGAGAGTCGCGGGGCCCGATGTTCCTACTGTACCCGGACCGTGACTTGGATGGGGGGTAGTTAATGTTGACGCCCTGGTCGACGCCCTGAATCTTCCGAGTTGTATATGAAGCTGCGCAATTGACCCACCAATCAGCACGCCGGTGAACTTCACCCAGGAATTGGTCTTTGATGGAAATACATCCTTATGATAGAAATCTATGATGTACATCCTTATCTATGCTCTCCATAAAACGCCGAAGATGACAACTACATAAGGCAGTTCCTTTCCACGAGATCAGTGCCTTGCCCTTACCCACCTCTTCTTTGAATGGCGTGTAAGCAGTGCAAATCTCTGACACTGTACTCCTTCTCATTGATTGGGCGTGCCATTGCTCTTTAAAAGGACTCGCGCACCCCTTTCGCACCTAATCCTCGAGGTCGCTGGACCACCCGGCAGCCTCGATATAGGCGCTCTGCACTCATACTCTCTCGTCGGAATCTCGGGAAAATGGACATTCTCAGAGGGACTGTGACGTCGGGAAATCCTCCCTACGTGTCTTGCTTGTTGTGGCCCCACGCCTCACTCTTCGGGAATAGTACAAAGTAATTGGCAACTCCTCTCAAGATGAACGAGGACATAGCCTCTACCGACCCGCTTTGACATTTCCCCAAGCTTCCCTGGATGTTGAATTGTTGGGTTGTTGGCCACCTCTTGACGTCCGTTCCCAAGGTCTCGAGGCTCGAGCTTACGACACATAAAGTACTATATAGGACAGTCTCTTCTCACACGAGAAGTGCCATGCACTTGCCTGCCTTTTCTCTGTATATGCCGACACGTTAAGCAGTGCAGATCCCTGCCAGATAAAATACCTTCTCTTTGATTGGGTGGAAGCGCTCGTGCACCACTTCCGAGCCTAATCCTCGAGGTCACTGGATCACCCGACGAGGGTACCACCTCGATACAGGCGCTCTGCACCCATCGTCTCTCGCCGGGATCTCGGGCAAATAGACGTTTTCGGAGAGGCTGCACCGCCAGCCTCGGAGGCCATAGAATCATCCCTAGGTGTATTTTCAGAGTCTCACGACTACTGTCGGACTACTCCTCAGGAAAAGCACATATTACTTGGCGCCCTCTCAAAGCGAACGAGGACAGAGCCTCTACCGGCCCACGCTTTGACATTTCTCCAAGCCTCCCCGCATGTAGAACCGCTTGGGTGTTGGCCACCTCTTGGACGTCCATTCCAAATCGACTGTTCCATCGCTGGTCTCAAGATTCGAGCTTATACTTAGTAACACATAAAGTTCTACATAAGACAATTTCTTATCACACAGTCGGTGTTTTGCCTTTGCCTCTGTATATGTGGTCATCGAACCCGACGCAGTTCGCTTTTCTGCTTTTTTTTTACTTGCCACAAGTCAAAGCGAGAAAAGCTCCCGACTACGAGTTAACCATTGGATCCTATTATGTAATATGACCACCTTTGTACGCCGCCACCGTCTTGGGCGTCTTGGTAGTCTTGGTACATAGCGCTTTCCTTTGTTTCTTCATCTCGTCGTGCTGGTAAGCGCCGAAGTATACGTCCGTGTTTCCTAACTTTGCAGTAGACGCACATGTGTTTGTATTCTCTTCGTACAAACGAAAAATCATCCCATAACATACAATATCCAGTCAGGCAGGGTCTTCACACACAATCAGAAGACTTTCTTTCTTCTTCAACCCCATGGACTAACTCGGCTTTATGCTTGGGGAGTGATAGGGCACCACTTGAAAAACACAAGGTCCGGGTCATACTCCTGTTTGAGCTTCTGAAGTCTGGCGTAATTTTCTCCGAAGAAGGTCTGGGCATTGACTTTGGAACCAGAGCTTCCCACGACAGCCGATTCGATATATTCTGGATCTAAAAGGACCTGAGCACAGTTTCGTATACGTTCCCCGCGATGCTTACTATAATTTCCATAGCCGACGTTGAGCGACTCTGGTATGATTTTTTCCCCTTGGAGGAGGATCCGACCTAGTTCATTTGCGGCATTGCGTACGGTATCGAGAATGTTTGTATCTTGGCTGTCCCATGTAGCAAGGATAAGAACATTGAGTCGAGGTCCTCTGATGTGAGCAGTTGCATGGTTCGGTACGGTGAGTATCTTGCTCATCGGAATACATTCATATACCACGGTAAAGTTTATGCCGCTTTCTGCACAGAGTTGAGGAAGGCGAGACACCAATTTATCTGCTACATCTGCTTGGAGCCCGCTGGAGAAAACCCCTTTCATGTAGTAGTTTTTGCCGTGTGCGACACTGAAATTCTGGGGAGATAATGACACTGACGGTGTATCAGCAAAGGGAGAGCACTCACCTGAATGCCATTGAGTTCCTCGAAGGGGATCTCCTTGCAAGTATTCATAACGTGACCTATCACAACGTCCAATCTGCGACCGGGAATTGTAATCCATGCTTACTGATATCAAAGAAAGGCTTGAAGCGGGCGCGCCCTTCTTCCTCGGAGCCATTCCAGAAAAGAAGAATTATAGCCAAGGGCTACGATGTATCTGCTGTCAGTGCCCGAAGAACTTGAACCAAGGCTATGTGAGACACATACATTGCCTGCGGGGTCCGTTGTCTGAGCATAGAAGACGGCTTCCTTGCCGGACAACCCTGCATTCCAGGAATCGGCCAGTACCGAAACTGCTTTGGGAGTCTCTGGGGCCTGGTACGCAACAATTCCTCCGAAAACGGTGCGCCGTTGTGGATGAAGCCGAAGCACAAACTCAGTTACGACGCCAAAGTTGCATCCTGCACCACGAATTGCCCAAAATAAGTCCGGGTTTTCTTTGGTGCTGGCCGTCAGGATTTCTCCACGAGCCGTTACTACGGTGGCCTGCGCGCTAGTGAGGCGATCAATAAAGCGTATTGGTGGTACGACTTACTTGAGCTAGATTGTCTAGCGCAAGCCCGTGCTCGCCAGTCAGAAAACCATATCCCCCACCGAGGAGAAGGCTAATATGGATGTCGTAAACGGGGTAAGGTCAGGGGTAGTGATAAGGCACATACCCTCCAACTCCTGTCTTCAAATCGGGGGCATCAGCCACAAATCAAGCCTCATCGTGGTGATCTCGGGGTTGCTTACATGGTTCACGGTTCCAGCTACAGTGGCCAAACCGTGCGCAATTGCAGTCTTGTCGACTGTTTCCCAGATCGCGCCGCCGCCGACGTATGCTAACTTCGCGGCCGGATCTACCCTCACGCTTGATAAGTAACGAGAGAGGTCGATTACTATTCCATTCTCGATAGAAGAAGCGCCGGCAGGGTTATGTCCACCGCCGCGGATGGCGATGGGCAAGTTGTGCTGCTTTGCGTATCTCAAAACGATCACAGCATCTTGAGCGCTCTTGACAAATGCGACGACTTTGGCGCGGCGTTCTGCGTTAGTAGCCCAGCGGACGATGGCTTTGGAGTAATCAGGATGATCAGGAGTGATCCAATCGCCAGTGAAGGAATCAGGTGGACTAGACATGTTCACAAAGGTCGAAGGGGATGAAGAATTCGACGAAGCTGGAGGGGATAATAAGCACGGTGGGGGTTCTTGTTTCCCTGTTGTTTCGAATGTTAAGTGAGTGAAACAAAGACTTATCAGCAAGAAGTGGGCGTAACTGACGCCTGGTCAGGTTTTATGTACGCAATTGCGAACTCTGGAGACACAACCGTTTAAACTACTATTTACCTTAGTTCTGGAACTGGAGGCACTTCATTATACTTGTAAAAAATAATTGTAGCTGGCTTCGTCCGATCTTGGTCTATGGCCTGTACTCTCCGGAATATAAATGGTTTCAAAAAAAAAAGCGAAAAAAGCTACCGACATAATTACATGACAGCTATTCCTACAAAACTTCATGGCAGCGATGGTCAATATAAGGATCCGGAACTCTTTGAGCACTCCTTTTGAAATGTATGGCCATTGAAACCAAGACGACGAGCACTGTTAGTGAGTTGGAATGTACAAATACGACATGTACATGACGCAACGCCACTCCGTTGCAGGACCTAAAAATAATGTATATCCTTCTTTCACGGCGCAGCTTCCCTCTCACTCTTGCTCACCGTCTACGATCTTGGGCCCGGGGTCATTCTTTAGTGTTTTGCGGAAAAAGATTGTGCGAGAATATTTGATCTTGCCACATGGGACGCTCCCAGCCAGCGCCGTCGAGTTTGAGTCCGTAGCCGGGCGTGCCGCCAGCAGGCGTCTAGCCAGTTTTCACAGACCAAAGTAGCATCGACGTCAGAGAGCCCTCGCCTACACTGTGCCCCCCAGATGTCGAATCGAGACGCATCGTGCGGTTGTCGTTTAGCCCAAATGGTACTAATATTTCACATTCCCGCCTTGTCACTGTCTTGAGAAATCGAATTCCGCATCACATTCCACTTCAAGTTTGTCTCACAACGATAGGTATAATCATGCTTACAGTTGCTGCGCCCAGAGGAGACCAAATGCTACGTCTTGTTCTCGACACCATGCCCCGACAGGAACCGAGCGATCTCGTCGTCCCTTCTTTCAACGCAACCTGATACGTGGTTTTGCCTTTATCATCTTCAGCGTTTAAACTGACCCCACGTTCGAGTAATGGGTGTGCGACCTCCAACTCCCCTCAGTGTGGTGCCCAGTGCAATGGTGTCGACTGGTTTTTCCCACGTGCCTTGGGATCGACCTTTCCGTTATTTGACGCTAAATGTAAGGGGGTGTGCCCGATATCATTCTGAGCGTTCATATCAGCATGATGACCGAGAAGGGTCAGAACGAGTTCAAAATTTTCGTTACGAGCCACCAGATGGAGTGATCGTCCTGCTCGGCGTTCACGTCGGCGCCGTGTTCGGGTAGCCACCGCCCGGTTTCGGGATGTCCCCATAGCGATGCGATGTGCAGAGGTGTCCGCTCCCATTGGCAGGGCATTTACATCCGCGCCGTGTTTCAGCAGTGACTGCACAACTTTGATGTGATTCCTTGACGCTACGTGCAATGCCGTTCCGTAAGCGCCGCCCCTGGCGCTTACGTGCTTTGGGCGCTCGCTGATGAGCTTCTCTACATGTCAGGGAACCCACAGAAGGTGGCATAATACACAGGAGCCGCTTCAAGCCGCTCCGGACGCGTCTGGTTATCGGCTAGCTCCCAAGGATTATTGTCTACGTCATGGATCCGGATCCATCGCGAAAAGTGGGGCTTTTCCAGGTAAAACAGATCTTCCATCCCATCTTTTACCTGAGACGACACGTTCTCAAACAGGGCATGGTCGACCCAGTGTTCAGCAGCATTTTCCGCTAGTGGAAAGCGCTGCACGGAGGTTTCCCGAATGCTGCCGTCCAAACGTAGCAAGACGCCCAGGCAGGCTTGCACGAGTATCGTATGCGCGGGCTCGAGGACGACGTGATGGAACGAAATGTCCCCGACGGCGGCGGCGAGACGATCCGACGTTAGGAATTCTTTTACCGAGAAGTGCGAAAACTGCACGAGGCGCGATTCACCATCGTGAGCTACGGCGATCAGACTGGAGAAGGTTGATAGCACAGCTTGCTCTTGATCTTCCCGGCGCCAGTCCGCATTCAGCTTGGAATCCCTCCCGGTGCCACATCAAAATCAAGAGCAAGTACTTCCGCAAGCTCCTCGAGGCGGAGAGGCCGCATTGCCACCGTGAGACATTGCAAAGGACGATGTACACGAACTCGGGTTGTCTTGTTGATATTCTTCAACACGTGCTCGTATGTTTCATCAAGAGATTCGGGAACTTCCTGAAGAATACGTCGCAGACTTGGCAGGAAAAGTGGCATAGAGTTTCCAGTTGGCAGAATACCCATCAGAACCTGCGATAATATGAGTGAGGACGACGTGCCTATAGCAATTGGGCACTTACATCCCATCGGCTCTGTCGGAGAGCGTCTCGATGACCAACTTCTGATCCTGGTCTCGCCATTTGCCCATCCTCATGTCCGGAGCAGTTTGGGTGTCGATTTCTGGGCGACTGGTGACACATATGAAGATTTGGAAGGAAAGTTCGACAAGCTCCTTCACGAGATCTAGGACCAATTCCATGGGGGATGGCATTCCAAAGGTGTCGGGACACTCGTCGAGCGCGTCCACAATAGGGTCGTGATTGAAAAATGTGAGCGTCTCCTCCAGGGTTTGTATCGACACGTCATCAATGGGCTTGTATGCGCCGTTGTCGTGAGTCAGGTATACGCGGTGGAGTATATCGCAACAAAGATCGGAGCGAGAAGAAAGCTGAGAAAGAAGGGAAAGGAGCAAGTTCCGGCGATTTTGTCTATCAGTATCCCTGAAGTCAAAGTCAAAGTATGCCATGGAGGCCAGTCCAGCGCAAAGTCATGATATCTTGGATGACTGCAGAACTGGTAGATAAATTAAGTTACGCGATACAAGAACACATGAGACAGCGCACCAAAGGACGCTCTTCCCGGAGCCCGCTATAGAGACAAGTCGCATCAGAGAGTGGAACAGGGAAGGGTTGGATGGGGTACGCTTCCCATAGATCCACAGCAGGGAGCCGGTGGACTTCTACTCTTCGAAAAGACTGCCTCGGAAGAACCACTTTGCCGTTCCCTGGTGCTGAGCGCGACACAAGATATGGATGAATCAGGAGATGAGAGCCACTTTCGAAGGTCCTGTCGCCACTGACTCACTGTAGGGATGTTTAAGCATCTACGAGAAACAGGGGTGGGGGCTACGAGACTACGAACTCTTTCCTTCGCCAAAGATGTTCGCCATAAGTTGCATGATTGTTGTTCCTTCTCTTGCTGTCTGTTGCACGATTGCTTTTGTTTCTTTTCCATCTGGCCAAATAGACGTTCACGACGGAATCAGTAGGAAAATATAACGCATCGCGCACCATCGAGTACCAATTTGGCGCTATCATTGATATCTTTCATTTGTCATCGACGCCGTGAGTGGTCTTCAAGAGTTGCGCAGTTGCCAACCGAACTTCCTACTGTGTCAACTTATCCAATCTCCTGAGTGCATCTTCGATATCGGTATTTGCCGCCAGCTTCTTGAGATATTTTTCTGATCAAGGATCAGCGGAGTTGATACAAATGCAGGGGTATGGGAAGCTCACTTATTCGTCCCTGTTTTATCTCCTTTGTCACAATAGCCAGGATATTGAGTACTTCAACCATTATCTTAACGATGATGTCCGTCGTCGCCGTGGTTGGTCGAACCTCAGTAGAGGACACCAGCACCTGCGAAAATCACCTTCGCCGGTGAGAAAACCTGCGTCGTCGCTGTTAAAACTTAGTCCCAAAAAGATATCACCTAGAGCCTTACCAAACCAACCCCTTCGCCAAGGGTAGCTGAAAACGCGAGAAGAACATTAACCGTAGGGCCGAGCCAGTCTGTCAATCCTTCGACTTTTTCGAGCTTGATCTAGGTCGTCCACTTGGCTATGAAGCACGGCAAGAATCGAACCAGGGGAGTCGCACGTCTGAAGCTGAGATGCGAGGGGATGAGCGAGGTGGTCCTCTTCGTTTGTTTCTCTCGTAAGCTTTCAAGGCAGTGTTGAAGATTAATTGAAAGTTCGAAGAGGGTGACGTCGCGGGCACGTGGAATGTCGAAGACATACTGTAGTGCCTTCGATTGTGCCTGACTTCCGAGGCAATCACACAGAGTTCGAGGGTAACAGACGGCGACAGAGCCCTGTGTGTATTCAGGAGAGAGGGGTAGGTTAAATACAAGGGGAACGAATACCTAAACCAAGGGGAAGGGTAAGAGTAAGAGTGAGGTAAGAGAGTAGTGGCATAGGGGAACGAGACAGGGAAACGCAGAGACAAGGTGACGAGAAGCGGAACGAAACGGTAAGTACGAGTGGCCGAGACGAGTGGCACAGGAAAAGGTGGCATAAAAGATAGAGATCCGAGGCCGAGGCAAGGGGCGACGCGCGCGCACTAAGATACAAAAGTTAGGGATTATCAAACCTTGGAAGGAGACCGCGCCTCTGCCAAAGACAGAGCGGCGGCGTGGCCAGTGGCAGAAGTGATTAACAGGTTGCGAAGCGACTTGACAGCTTAAAATTTGAAATAGATAAGAGGACAGTCGGAGGTGTCGAGTGGAGGGAACAAAGGACAACACGAGACCCGAAGACGCGCGGCCTTGGAACGAGCGGCTTACGATGCGTTATCGAGGCGATCTGGGTCGGCATTTATTGCGACGTGAAGGGAGATGTGTGAATGGGCGAAGAAACGAGCAACGAGAGTGGAGGAAGAGAGAGAGGGTGTGTCTGTCTGTGTGTCTGTGTGTGGAGAGAGTGGATATACTCGGGGGATGCGGTGCGAAGTCGTGGGAATGCGAGTCCGAAATGGCAGGTGTGCCCCGCGGTGCCGATTCGGTACCGAAATTACGGAAAATGGGCGACCGAGCTCAGCGCACGGGCTGGCCTTTAAAACATATGAGGAGGCGGAAAGGAATAGATATGCTTTCTGAATCACCATCGAGCCCGAGCCTGCCCTCGAGTCTGCCCCATCAAGTGCCTCTTATTTCGGCCCCACGGATACATCCACATACTCGGCTTTTGTAGTTCATACGCCTTCATTTGAACCAAAAAAATCGCCTGGACCTCTCCCTCACGGAGGGGAATAGCGCCATTGGTAATCTGATTCAGGATCACCCACGGGTCGAATGTCTCAATTTGGCTCCGCTCAGGAGTGCGACCATAATGTTCGTGGTAACTGCGGTGATCCTCTTGTTGCCAGTGCTTCTTGAATAGGCCGGCACGATTTCCCCTCCACGCGCAATGCGAAAGTGGGCAGTGAATGAAATACGGGACGTGTGTCAGTTCGTGTCTGTCCCGCTCCTGCCGACGGGGGAACGATTCCGGGCAAATGTGGCATTTCCAGCGATTCCTCGTGGTAGTGATGGGTGATGTGATGGCGCTCTGGATGGGGGAGGACGATGCGGGCAAGTTAGGCTGCGGCTGGGTGTAGACAAGACCCCCAGTGCTGGCCCATTGCTCAACAGGCTATCAGGGTTAGGACGAAATGAATGATCAAGTGATACACAGCCAAAGAAAATTCGACCGACTTTGTGTGACGCCGAGCACTGGCAGAAGGAGTTGGCAAAGTGATTTTCGCCGGGTATGTGTTGGGGGAGGTAGCTGTGCACAAGACGGTTGCTATTCATAGTGGGGACAGGGAAGCCTGAGAGCGCGAGTCGGAAATAAAATAAAGAGACAAGAACAGCGCTGTGCTTGTCGCTCGAGGTAATTCAGGCAGGTTATATACACATCTACTTCAAGGTTGGACCGGCGTATGGACAAGTGAGCGCCAGTGCACAGGTGCATCCAGTTGATTGGCAAGAAGAACCACAAAGTCATGATAAGCTTCACATCGTGTCTATCCGAAGCCTCATGTGGGGCACTTTTGGGGCGCTTTTTAAACCTGTGATGTTAAAGGCAGGGTTCTCAGTCCAAAAATGAACGTGGAGGTGTGAGATGAGCAAAATAGTAGGGCCCACAAGCCCGGCGTATTTGAAGAGGATGGGAGTCTAAACCCGACTTGGATGCCAGTGAGGGGTAGTGATTGTAATGTTGACGCCCTGGATGCCCTGCGCAATTGACCCACCAATCAGCACGCCGGTGAGCATCACCTAGGGATTGGTCTTACCCTAAAAAACGGCCAACGATGACAACTACATAAGGCAATCCCTTTCCACGCGATCAGTGCCGTCCCTCACCTGCCACTTCTTTGAATGCCGACGTGTAAGAAATGCAAATCTCTGAATACTGTACTCCTTCTCCGAGTCATTGATTGGGCGTACCAGTGCTTTCAAAGGACTCGTGCACCCATTCGCGCCTAATCCTCGAGGTCACTGGACCACCTGGCGGCCTCGATATGGGCGCTCTGTACATCCTCTCGCCGGAATCTCGGGCAAATAGACATTCCCGGCCTGCCAGTGAGGGACTGTGCCGTTGGGGATTCCTCCCTGTGTCTTGTTGGGGGCCCACGCCTCACTAGGCCTCACTCTTCAGGAATAGCGCATAGTATCTGGCACTCCTATCAAGACGATGAACGAGGACACAGCCCCTACCGACCCGCGCCCACGCTTTGACACTTCTCCGGGCCCCGCATGTAGAATTGCTGGGGTATTGGCCACCTCTTGGAGTCCGTTCCCGGCCATTGCTGGTCTCGAGACTCGAGCTTATGGCACATGAATTACTACATAAAACAATATCTTTTCACACGAGTAGTGCCATGGCCTTGCTTGCTTCTTCTCTGTATATTCCGATACGCAAGCAGTGCAAATACCTGACAGACGAGACACTCCTCATTGATTGGGTGGAAGGGCTCGTGCACCACTTCCGCGCCTAATCCCCGAGGTCACTGGGCCACTTGGCGAGGGTACCGCCTCCATACAGGGCGCTCTGCACTCATCCTCTCTCGCTGGAATCTCGGGAAAATAGACGTTTTCGGAGAGGCTGAACCGCCATAGAATCCTCTTTGGGTGTATTTTCTGAGTCTCACGCCTACTCTTCAGGAACAGCACATATAACTGGGCACTCCTCGCGACGAACGAGGGCACAGCCTATACCGACCTACCCTTTGACATTTCCCCGAGCCTACCCGCATGTAGAATTTCTGGGGTGTTGGCCACCTCTTGGGCGTCCGTTCCAAATCAACTATTCCATCACTGGTCTTGAGATTCGAGCTTATGACACATAAAGCACTACGTAAGACAAATTCTTATCACACGGTCAGTGTCATGCCATTGCCTCTGTATATGCCGGCATGTAAGTGGTGCAAATCTCCGGTAGATAAAACACTCCTTCTCATTGATGCTTTCTTTTCACAGAACTACTTTTACTCTGCCATCATGTCACTTATCCTCCCTGAATCCTATCAATAATTCCAGGTGTTTGTGCTCGCTATTTACCCGACCGATTTTTGCTGATCGCAGCACAGTACATCCTGCGTCCTGCTTGCCACGAACGTGGATGGCAAGCGGAAGGTCATGTACGCTCTGACGGAAATCAAGGGTGTGGGCCGGTTATATTCCAACATCGTCTGCAAGAAAGCAGACGTCGGCCTCAGCTAGCGGTGCGTTACTACGGTTACTTCTCGAGCTTGTCGAAGGGCTAACTTTTTTTTTTTTTACCGAGATTGCCAGAGTGGGCGAGCTTAACTCGGACGAGCTGGAGCGGCTCGTAACGGTCATCCAGAACCCGACGCAGTTCAAGATACCCCTGTGGCTCCTGAACCGTTGGCGCGACATTGTTCGACGGCAAGAGCTCTCAAATCCTGTCGAACGGCGTGTATTCGAAGTTGCGTGACGACCTTGAGCCCCTGAAGAAGATCCGTGCGCACCGTGGTCTCCCCCATTTCTGGGGTCTCCGTGTGCGCGGACGGCACACAAAAACAACCGGTGAGACTTTTTTTTTTTGCCTTTTGCTTGGAAACGCAATGCTAATTTGGTGTACTTTCTAGGTCGTCGCTGGAAGACGGTTGGTGTATCGAAGAGGCGTGGTTTATGCTGGAAGTGCGGATACGCGCTCGTCGACTCCGATATTACTGTTCTATGTGTTTTTTTAAAACCTATGCATACATGACCGAATGTAACGGCACGACCTGCTCTCCCACACATTAAATTTTCAAGGAATTTTTCGCGAAATTTGGACTCGGTCCGGTTTAACCGTCACTGCTTACTGTGAGTTGCTCTGGTTCACGCTCCCCGTCGTCGGCGCGTCTGGCCTCATGGTGTCATGCTCCTGGATACAACCCGCGCAGCTACACCCCTGGTTCAAACCAAAAACTTTGAAGCGTAAATCATCCTCGATGTTACTTCGCTCAGAATCGCCCTCACCTGTGGACGAGGATGATCCTGACTCGCGCATAAAGCGACAACGTCGCACCACACTCACACTGGAGCACACGCCTCCGAAGAAGCGCAAGCTGCCGTCGTGTCCACAGTCACCGGCAGAGGAGGAAGATGTCATCACCAAAAGGCAGCGGTGCACGGCGCTCGAGCACGGGATCGAGCGCCTCTCGCTCACCCCGCCAAGCCGTCCTGCGCATGACACAGCGATGGCCGCGCCCGGCGAGCCCGAGTTGGCAACCCGTTTACCTGCCCCAGTTCCTGCCCCCAGTGTTCCCGACTTTGGCTTTTCGTCGTCGTGGCTCGACATCCCCGCCACATCCTCTGCTTCCTTGCCAGCGCTGGCGGTCGCTCCTGGCTTTCAACAGATCTCAGCGCCGACGAACGTCGAGCCTCTTCCCCCCTTTGCAATGACGACGGCGCCTGTCTTGCCCGCTTCGTCCGCACCTGCGCCCGCCGCGATCGAGGACGTCAAGATGCGCTCTTCGTCGTGGTACGAGCCCGAGAAAGACCGTGCGTGCGTGCGTGCTCCTTTTTTTGAGCCCCCCACTGACGCGGCAACATGGATGTACAGGGATCGTCGTCACCGACTTGGACGCGTCGTCGGACGACGACGGAGAAGACGACGACGGCGTGGACGACGCGCCGAAGCTGCCGCGCGCAGTGCTGCAGGCGCTGTTGCGCGGCGACGTTCCGCCGATGCTTCTGGCAGGGCCTCCGTTCGCGCCTTCGCGCCTGCTGGACTCTCCGTCGTCGTTGCCCCCATCACCACCTCTACTTGAGTTGGCGAGCTTCTTCCCTAGGCTCGGGTCGTCGGACGAGGCGATGGATGTTGAGCAGTGACATAATTTTTTTTTGATAAGCGCTTCCCCCCCCACCGCATTACGTCTTCGTTTCTCTTTCCCCCACTCCCCACCTTCTTACTTGACTTTTTATATTTAAATCGTATTCGCTGTTAAATGCTATTCCTGCACAATTCCTGATGTTTAAGGTCGTGTTGCAGCCTTTGGTAGGGCTTGGCCCAGCGAAGAAGCTCATGCACGAATGGAGCTTAGCAGCAACAAGCACCACAGCCCAAACTATTAAACGATGACGCCCTCGAATTCTGGTTCTTTCTATTCAGTCAACAAAGATCTATCGGCCACGGGAGAAGGAACGCGGAATAAAAACATAAATAGGTTCAAAACCCCAAGTATAACAAGCGACGTCGAAGGGAATTTTTGGTAAACAACAGGTATTTTGTGTTTTTCTACTGGTTCAACATCGATGACACCAAACAAATCGCCAGCAGGCAGGGGAAAAAAAAATGTGACCGACCGCGCATCGTATGAACCCCGAACGTCAGTGCCCAGACAACTAGTCCCAACACGGCTGCAGGAAGGCAGGTACCAGCACCATGCCCCCCGCGGCAGCGATAAGAGGCAGAGGCACTACGACCTCCCAGGCTGCGAGCCGGCGTCGGGGCCGTAGAGCCCCTCGGCGATGTTGAGCCGCGTGTGATGGTGGCGCGCATGCGCGTGCGGGTGGGGTACGTGGTGCATCTGCATCACGTTGAACGGGGAGCGCAGCACACCTGGTGCGGGGCTCGCCGCCGAGTGCACGGCGGCGATCTGGGAGTTCAGCGGCGCGGACGGGGGTGGCGCAGCGGACGGCGCGGGGGCGTGGAAACCGCGCAGCCCGGCGTGGGAGTGCCCCTGCTGGGTCGGGTTGGGAGTCGCGGTCGGAGGGTGTGGATGTGGATGCGGATGTGGGTGCGGGCGAGGGTGGACGCGCATGTCTTGGTAGAGAGTGGGCGACGGTGATGGCTGTGGCTGCTGCGACTGTATGGGGTGGTGATAAGGCATGTTGACAAGATTCACGGGGTTGGCTCTGTGATTGGCTTGGAACTGAGTGACGGCTTGCTGTTGCTGCTGTTGCTGTTGCTGTTGTTGCTGATGCTGCTGCTGCTGTTGCTGTTGCTGTTGCTGTTGCTGCTGCACCTGCTGCTGTTGTTGTTGTTGTTGCTGCTGCTGCTGCTGCTGCTGCTGTTGTTGTTGTTGCTGCTGCTGCTGCTGCTGCTGTTGCGGTGGCTGTTGCTGTTGTTGTTGCTGGGGCGGCGGCGCAGGTGCAAGCGTAGGCACAGGAGTCGGGGGTTGGGACTGCGTCGGAGGTTGGGGGATCGCCAAACGAGGTGGGGTAGGTGTGAGGGGAGACTGTTCCGAGTCAACGGCCATATAGTTGGGCGAGTCACCAGCATCGTCGTGCTCGTCGTCGTCGTCGCGCGACGCGTCAGCATCGGGTGCAGAAGCTTTCTGAGCGGCTATTTCCTCCGCGGTAAGGAAACGGCCACCAGGGCCCCGCGGGCGACGCATCGCATGCTTGTGGCGTGACTCATGGAGGTACGGCTGTTGCAACAGGACAAGTACACAATCAAGAGATATGAGATGCGAAAGGGAGCATAGAATAGATAGCAACGTACCTTGCGCTTTTGGGAGAGGCGATGGACCTCCTCAATCCGTGCACGAGCGACGCGACGCTTGAGGATACGATAGTACTGTTTTGCATTCACATAGAGGGGTTCGTCGTCGATAGGTGGGGTGGGCTGAAGCGAATGGGGAGGTGGGGCTGGGTCTTGGGGAAAGGAAGCTTGGGGTTCGCTGCGGGGTGGGGAGGGCGGATGGTCATTTGTGGATGGAGGGGGACGATTATAGAAGTTGTAGAGATGAGGCGCTGTTCCTTCGGAGTAAGTATGGACGCAGGAAAGATGGGGAATGAGTGGGACGTACGATGGAACTGGTCCTGGACAACGCCGTGAGAGTCTGTAAATGGCTGGTGTTGGGGAGGGATCGGATAGGCAGAATGAAATAAATGATCGATATTGCCCTCCATTGACTATTGGTTGGAACGAGCGCGGGTGCTATTACACAGTTCTGTCTCGACACTCGTAGTAAAGGCAGCGAGCGACCTTCCAGAAACAGTTTCCATTTTAGGTCTTTGTTTCCTACGACCACGTGGACGGCGACCCAGACGTTGTAGCGTTGGCCACCGCAATTGGTTTCTCTGCACTGCTATGGAAGCAAAGCTGTGAGTCATTCTCTCCTCTCTTGTAGTTATCTCCTAACCCCTTTACAGAAAATCTCTCAAAGTCGCTGATCTAAGGGACGTTTGCTCCCGCGCAAATGTCTCCACTACCACTCGATCAACAAAGGCTGACCTCATTGCAAAAATCCTTGCCAGTCAACCTGCCATAGACGCGTACAACGTCAAGTACCAGCCAAATGGCAACCCCCCTCCTCCCCCAAAATCTACAATACCGCCCGCGAACGACGACATGGTGAGTAAAACGCGCGTCTCTACCAGCGTCTTGTTTATATTCCCCCGTAGCTTGCCTCCCCAGAGGAGTATGCAGTTATCCTTCTCTCCCCGATCCTTTCTAATATGTCCCACAGCGTTGACTGGACATTGGGAGACTCCTCGAAATCTATCCCTACGCCCCTCACCTCCCCAACGCGCAAATCGAATTCGCCGGCCAAGCCTCCGCCCACGCCAGCCCCAGTAAGAACGACGCTTCCCCCTCCCTCCATTGGACCCCGCTGATTTCGTCTAGGCAAATTCTCAGCCAAAGGCGTCTCCCCCAAAACCCGCCCCTGTTGCAGACGAGACAACCCAGGCCCCAGCACCCGCACCCGCAGCTGCCACCGCAGTAGATGAGGAGCTGGAGAAGCACAAAGCACGCGCCGTCCGCTTTGGCATTGCGCTTGTTGAGCCTGCCAAGCCAAAGTCAGCCAAGACCGCGACCGCGCAGACGATGCCTAAATCAGCAGGTGCCGCAGCCGCAGCCGACGTCGTAAGTCGTTTCCTCTCCAACGCCGGGACGTTTGGTAACACGTTGCGATCGCAGGACCCTGAAAAGCTCAAGGCGCGCACACAGCGCTTTGGCACGGGCAAGCCTGAGCAGCAGACAGGGGCCACTCCTGCCCCTGCCCCTGCTGCCGGTGGCAGGAAGCGACGCACCGCCATCGAGGAGGTCGATGCAGAGGAGCAGGAGCGCCGGCGGAAGCGTGCAGAGCGCTTCGGGATCCCCGTGGTGGTATGTTTATAAGCCAGTCAAAGTGTATGGTTTGCAGGTGTTTATGCATTCTTGGCATAGGGCGCGAAGGCTTGATGTCCGTCTCTGCACGAGTCCTGTCATACTCCTTTTTGTTTCTTTCATGCCTACTCTACACCTGTAATGATCGGGAGCGTGGATTCTGCACCAATATCGTATCGACGGCGCATGCCCCAGAACAAGCCCCAGAAAGAACGCTGCCGCGTGCCCTTGGCATAATGGGTTTCAACCGTATTTCAAGGCGCTACCTAAGTTAAGGGAGACTGTTCGGTCCCAAACACGACGTGTGATAATAACACGTAATAATACTATCTACTTGAACGGGGTATTTGCGACAATCAGGAGTATTGTACTACAATAAATGCGTGAACACTGCCCCCGCGCCTGCGAAGTATCGCGAGTGTCAAGGCGAATGTGTCAAAAATCCCACCCATTCAGTTTCCTTCACCATCAATCCCCACATCATCGACAACCTCGTAGACCACCCAAGATATCATGGGTCGCGGTATTGCCTACTGGATATTCCAGCGTCCTCGGTTCTGCTGTTGTCTTCCAGTTCGCATTTGTGTGATTATCATGGCTCTACTCGGGTTCATACTTTCTGGAGTTTTATCCGTCATCCTATGGTTCGAGGTCGCCAGTATGTGTTCTCTTTTTACCTCCCAGCCTTCCCGGAGAGTGACAGTGTATATATCCCAAGCTGCGGACGGGCTCACGAGTAAAGAGCGCGGGGCCTTCGTTGGTGGCGCAATTATCGAGACGCTCTTTTTCCTCATTTCATCCGTCGGGTACGTACCGGGCATACATATCCACCGTCGGCGTCGGCGTCACACACTGGCCACTGACCCAAGCACCACTTCCTTTCCGCGTGTACAGCCTCATTGGCGTGATAGTGCGCAAGCAAACGTTCGTGACCGCGTATGCCGTCGGGCTGTACGTCCACTTCTTGGTCAACCTCGGCGTGGCGGGGTACCTCCTCTTCGTCATCCTGCACGCCACGCGCAAAGATACCGTCGTCCTGTGCCAGCACGCGATCAACAACGAGCAGGCACAAGACCAGTGCTCGAAGGTCTTCAACACCATCCGCGGCACTTATGCAGCCCTAGCGTCTGTCATCCTCGTCATTGAGCTCTGTGAGTCGTTCCCCCGCACCAACTTGAAACCCTACTCATTATAAAATTAAGATGGGGCAATTGTGGCAACGCGCTACGTCTATCAAGTGCGTGGCGAGAAACGCGAGGCACGCATGCCCAGACATGTGCGTGGCGAGTCGAGCGGCGGGGGGCGGCTCATTCCCGGCTTCGTGCGCTATGACGACGAGAGCGGCACGAAATTGTACAGCCCGTATTACTACCCGCCTGCCGAGGGCCAAGGCCATGCGCGCGGGCCCTCCGCGTACTCACTCGCCAGCGCAGATTTCGAGGGAGTGACGCCCATGGGGCTGTATGACCCGCCATCCGCGGGGCTTCCCGGCTCGAAGTACCATGGGGATCTTGACTATGATGACGGGTATAAGGATAACGAACAGGAGGAGCACGGATATAAAGATATGGGTCACGATCATGTCATGCCAGTGGAGCCACCACCACAAGGGGTTGGCGCTCCTGAGAAGCTCCCGGAAGCGGTGCATGGAGAGCAGGGCGGTGTGTTATGATGAGCATAGGGGCGATATTTTTGTTGTTGTATTAAAATCTTGGAAATTTGATGTTTGTCTGAACTGTGAGTGGCAAGCGGTCGGATTGAAGCGCCGGTGCACAGGTTTACTCACAACTCGTCCTTTCGGACGTCTGTCTGTCTGCTGTAAACGCAGACAAAATTATTCCGCCTCAGGCTCATACATGTGATGCTCATTCGACATAATGCCATGCACATCCGATATGCTACCCAGCGGCAGCACATCGTCGATTCTGTGAGCATGACCTTCCTCTATTTGAGACGACTACTGACCCTGGCCTGACCCCGCAGCTCGATGCGCTGCTCTACCAACTTCATGCCTTATCCTTCCTCCTCGCACCCTCCATCGTCACGCTCTTTGTCCGTGCTGCGGGGCAGTTCCAACTCTCTCACCCTCGCGAATTCGGCCCTCGGCGCACGCTGCGCTTCCGATTTATGCTCATTTTCCTGTTCAATGCGGGCAGCTTTTGGAATCACGTCATCTCGAGTGCGCCGCACGGGCGGTCGGTCGTATTGGATTTTGTCGGGATGGGTACGTTCACCATCGCTGTCGTCATTTCTTCCCTCCCTTTTCCTTCACTTGCTCACTACATACAAACCGTTTGGTCATCACAGCGTTCACACCACCGCGCACGCAGCTCCTTCTGCTCGATCTCCTCATCGTCGTACTGTCAGTCATCGTCACGACCGTGGCATATGAGACCGCATACGCGCGCGCGGTGACCAAGGCCGCCATCCGCGCGACGCTCGACCTGACCCCTGCCACCTCCCCCGCCGCGCACACGTACGCCGATCCGCTCGACCGTGGCAGCGGCGACGACCCGGACATGGTGGTGCTCGATCTGGGCGCCTCGCTGCTGCTCCGCCACGTGCGCAGGCCGCCCCCGCCCCCGCCGGACGACGCCCCGCTGCCGAATGGCGCGACGATCGTCGAGGGCCTCCGCGTGCTGCTGCAGGCGCAGCGATCGTTCAGGACGCGGCAACAAACCCCACCGGCAGCAGGCAGCGGCGACGAGGAGGCGCAAACGCAAGCTGGGGAGCGGGTGCAGGAGCGGCGGGTGCGGGTGCCAGGTGGGATGGACCCTCCAGAGGACGGGGGATGATTGCTAGACAATGTATATATATAGTGCATTGTTACTGCATGCGATAGCCGGAAAGCTGCGTGTATTTAATCGGTTTATTTCTTTCTCGGTTCCTTCATTCCCTCTACGAAGACGACGCTGGGGAGGACAATCCTATGTAATATGTACGAGGTAATGCTTGTGACGTGCGACTAGGGTCACCACTTGCGTTTCATCTGCACAAAGTATATGTACTCCGTGAATTGCGTTCGTATGAGCAGGGAGCGTTGGGCATACCGTCTGGCGGAGACACGCGCCGAATCTCTCAAACTCGGCTTTGCACTTGTCCTTGTGGACGTCGGTGTACGTCGCGACGATGCACTTGCCATAATCCGAGGCCTCCTTGGCGCAGGTGGTCGTTGACGCGATGGCGAGGCGTCGCAATGGTGTTCCTGCCGTCGACGACGTCGACGCCGCGACTGCAAGAGTTGGCTGCATTGGTTTAGGTTATATATTACGTGACGTCAGGGCGAAATCGCGACCCGCGCCTGTGCTCCACTGCTGCCCACACTCCTGTTCAGTTAGCCGTGCCGGGACCCGCGCGGTTCCACGACCGCCAGCACGGCCTCCTCTGCGTTTCTCTTCATGAATACCTCGCCGTCACCATCGTCCCAGGTTCAATGCTCGACCAAAGCTTCCTTGTCGCAACCGTACTTGTAATCATCGCGCTCCTCTTTTACATCCTGTACTGGAACAGGCTGTTGGCGTTCATCCTCAGTCTTGTCCTCCGCGTAGTCCTCTGGAACAAAGGAGGCCCCAGCGTATGGATTCAAATCGGTGCGTAAAAGCTCTGGTACAAGCCCCCCTCCCTGACTGACGTGAACCTCCGATTCCAGGCTCTCTCCACATCTCGCTCTTGTCGGGACGAATCCTCCTCAAGGACTTTCGATACCACTCGAGCAACCAGTCCATCAAAGTCGTCAAAGTCCAGCTGCGATGGCAATACTGGATTCGTGCCCTCACCGCTTCCGAGCACATCCAAGCCCATGCCGGCGGCGAAGAGCCAAAACGTGCGCCGAGCTTTTTTACTTTCTCGGTTGGCAATAATAACCACTTCTCTCTCTTGTGATGTAGCTGGCAACACGTCGTCTCGATCACCACGCTGCCGCTTCCACGCGACGTTTGAAGGTTTCGAGTGGTTCATCTACAACCGGACTGCCGCGTTCGACAACATCGTCGCCCAGATGGACGCAAAGACGCCCGTCCCAGAACGCTGTGCCCAGAGCCCCGCTGCAGACGGTGCTGCATCCCAGCGAAGGCAGATCTTCACCAAGTCTTCTGCGGGAGGCGACAGTGCGTACAGTACCCCCTCATTCCTGAGCGGTATTCCAAATTCCTTCGTCCTCGTTTAGATTGTGCGCAGACTCCCCGCGCGGGGGCTCGGTTTACCACTTCCAAGTTTTTCCGCAGGTTCACCCAGTGGCTCCGGAACCAACTCCCCAATCTCGACTTCAAGGACTTGCTTCCTCTCAGCTTCGAAGGCATCAATGGCGGCATTGTGTGCGGGAACATGTCAACCTCCAATATCATGGTGGCCGAATTTGCTCGCGCGGATGGCGTGTTTGGAACAGTTCCGGTACGTTAGTTTCGTTCACAATCTCACTCAACACCTCACACCTTTTGATCGTTCCAAGTCAAGGTCGCCTTTAGACTTGTATAAGCAAGTGTTAAATGTCAAGTTTCAGAACGCGACTATCACCTTGAAGGAAAACGAGCAGCACCAGGCCCCTATGGTCAGCACGGGATCCCACATTCACGAACAGCTTCGCAGAGCTCAGCAAGTATCATTCCACCTTTACTTTAACGACACGTGTTGACGTTCCTTTTTCCAGTTCGCTGAGCTTCCACTACTTCCATTACCTCACTTACTCAGTCTTTTCCAAGCTCTACCGTTCTGCGCGGCTCCGTGACGGCCTTCGAGCCGCAGGGCAAAGTTTCAAGAGGCAGCCTTCCGATACGTCCGAAAGGTCGTTCCATATTCGGTCCAAACGTGCACAGAGCATCGATAATGAGACACCCGTCGGACCCGACTCTGCCAAGCGGGAGTACGCCATACAGAGGAAAGTGCTGGAGGCCCCCACGCTCGAGCTCTCGTACTACGCGGACGCGGTCGGCGTCGTCCCTGCTAAGCAGCGCCCCGTCGACAACGAGGGTTGTGACATCGGAAATGGCGACGTATCGCCCGAGTGGGGTATTGATCTCGTCGTGCATGGTGGGATCTTGAGGTACGGTCCTTGGGCAGATAGACAAAGGCACGTTTCACATTTTTGTTCTACCACGAATGGTTATGCTTATCCGTTGTATAGAGCTGAATTGCAGCGCGTATTCTTTCCGCCGACGTATGACGACGCTGAGCAGACACGTCGCCTTTTTCCCGGTGATAATCGCCTTTGGACTGCTATGCGGATATTCGTCGAGCTTCGTGGCGGGACAACGCTACACATCCCTTTCCGCGAAGCCTCGAAGGTAACTTTGCGCTTGAAGGGCCGTCATTGGTACTCACGCGATTCACGTACCAGAATTGGCAATGGGATGGATACGTCAATGTCCCTCGACCCCGCACACGCGAGGCCGCTTCTCTCAGCATTCGAGCCGGCGACGATTCTACCATCAGTTACGTGATGCCCATGGTCGCTGATGCTCAAGGCTACCATCCACTCCTCGAGGTGCATCTGGACAGCGTGACAGTTTCCAGTAGTCTCAACGACGTCCGCGTGCTCACCACAGAGTCCTGCAGAGTGAGTGGATGCAAGCGTTCTGTAGTGCGAGCTGACAATTCGCTAGGTCTCGGGCGAGTTGCCGTCCCCACTGAAATGGGACGCTAGCCGCCAGTGGGCGTTCCATGTATCGCTCCGCCAGCCTGTCTTCTACCTTCTGCGCGATCACATCAACATGTTCACTGACCTGGGAAAAGACTGGAGTTCCGGCCCACCGAGCGACTACTATACCTGGGTTCCGATGCGTTATGCAGTTGATCTCGACTTACGCAATTACGTGATTCATACTTATGTGAATGACCACAATATCATCGACAAGCCCCTGCTCCAAGAAGAGAACGGTCTGCCTCTCATTTTCTGGATCACGACACGCTTGAGTTACTTAGTTTTTTTCTTGCAGCACTGCTTACGCTGCGCGGCGCCAGCCTACGCAATGAAAATATTATAATGTCAGACAAGTTCAGGCCAGCTTGGACATCGTTTCCTTTTTCGATCAACGCTCCGGATGTCGCCCTTAGCCTCACCCTCCCAAAGTGGAGCACACACCGTCTACAGACCATGGAGCCTATCACCAAGCTTATGACCGTAGGCTTGCTCCGTCTCGATGGGTCATACCTCTACTCCTCAAATGTTCGAGAGGAGAATGTCGACCAGCTCAGGCTGAGCTTTACTGTGAGGGCGTTTCCGTCGTGAAATTCGGAATTGCTTGCTCATCGTGTGGAACCTGCAGCTCAACGATGTCATATTCAAGTGTTTGTCCTGGTCCATACGGCATTTTATGATCTTTCAGCAGAATTACTTTGGCACCTTTACGCACTTTTCCACCCTTGGAGAATACTTGCAAAAGCGAGGAGAGGGTCAGATTGGGGATCCTATTGATCTGACGTACCGTCCTGGGATGGTACGACACGTCCCTTCTGCGCCCTTGCTCAATCGTCACTCTCTGACTCACCTCCCACAGTCGAATCAGATGCAAGTCGAAGTGCAACTGAGCGTCCACCATTCTCTGATCGTTCTACCTGTTGGACTTCCGGGTTATGAGACGTACACCCCACTCACTGGACAGTCGCCTCAGGACGTTAGTTTGGGGGGATGTGTGGTACTTTCGGCACCGGAGATCGAGCTCCAGCTCCGTTCTCACAATTTCGGGATGGAGATGAATCTCAACTCTGGCACGATATACGGCGAAGTTGAATCCGATTACACCGAGCGGTCGATCTTCACGAGGTCCCGGTGGTATCCCGGCTCAGAGGTGTTTGTAATCGAAGGTCGGCAAGCCTGCTTCGTGGGACAATCTCTGCTGCTGACGTAGCTGTTAGGCATCGATATTCTCGCGGACAGGTTGTTTGGACCTCAGCCACAGGCCACTACATACGTGTGTTTCTGGGAGCTTAACTTTGGTGCCATGAAGGGTCTGCTATCCGCGCCACACGGCCGCACGTTGCAGTCTGCCATTGATGCTTTTACCTTGAATTTCAAAGACCCGATCAATGCTCCGGCTGCCGAGTTTGCGTTACCGTTGGACCCGGACGGTAGGCATTGTCCCACTCTTGTTGCTGATGTGATTACTGACGAACTCTATGAATTTTAGTTACGTTTTTGAGAATATCGGTCGCGTCTATGGAGTTGACCTGGTCTGCCGAGCAGGTATCTGTGCACCTCTATGTGCCTCAGGGACTGAGCATGGTGTCAAATGATTTGGCGGGAAATAACTACCGGAAGGTCACCAGTCTGTCTGTACCCGAAGTCATTATGCGGTTCCTACACGCCCTAGGGAAGAATAATGCCTGGGTCGAAGCTGGCGAGGTCGTGTTCGATGTCGCTCTCGACAATTACTCTTCTCCATCAGGCTGGCAGGAGGGTGCCCTGTCGCAAGCCAAATTTCTCGCCGAACAGGATGAGCCGACGGGACGCTTACGGAAGCTAAAAATCGGCAAGAGGAACCGAGCAATGCCTCGTGCGTTTGTTTCTCCGTCTTCCTTCGGTGTGACTATAAGAGCCTGATGGGGACGAACAGCGCGTAGTGTGCATACCGCTTTTCTTAAACTACCCAGGCCTTATTCCCAGGCTCACACCTCCGCGCCGCGTGGCGATGAACCGAACCGTAGCGATCTGACCAAGCCAACGCCATTCTCCCACCGTCAGCTATACTCGGACTCGGACGATGAAGGTTCTTATACGGTTATCGACCACGACGTTCGCCTTGTGTATGTTCTTCATTGTCACTCTGGAGACATGCACTAAAATCGTACAGAAATTCACGCCCGCCGTCGTCGTTACCCTTACGTCATGCAGACAATGAGAGCATGTCGAGTGGTGACGAATCTGACAATATGGATCTAACAGAGGGTAGCAGCTTTGGCAGTGACGTGTCTGAGTCGAACGAAGGTACCCGTGCCCATGATGCTGTTCTCACTGGCAGACTTACCTACCGTATTCGAAGATGACCCCGCGGCGAAGGAACATTCTCTCGCCTTCCATTACTCCAAGGTGTCCCGGCACTATGGCCTTCCGTCAGACAAACCTTCCTTTTGGGTTGATACCCCCGTCTTCGCTCTTCGAGTATAGAACCACGTCCTCAACACCTGAAGTTATGATTGACACTGGCTTTCTTTAGGACCGCCGTCCCTACACTAATCCTCTTATGCGCCCTGCGGTTGCACCTGAATACGAACATGGTCTCTTCGGGCAATGGAAGGCCGACATAGCCGAGGACGAGGGCAGCATCTCGACGATTCGCGTTTTGAGTCATTCATGTGAAGTTTGGGTGACACCACTTTTACCATCAGTGATAATCCATATTCTCGAAGACAACTCACGAGCAGTACGTTGACACGATGGTATATACCCTCGCCATAGATCTAACTAGTTTTGTGAAGGCAATGAGTCCAGAACAACGTGTCGACGCGGCGACGACGACCCATATCCGCGACCTTTTATCGGGACGAGACGCGGTGAAAGATTCGATTTTTGAAGTTCAAGTCTCCTCTATTCGTGTTCAGGTCGTCCAGCTGATGCATAAGCTGCGGGATCAACATGATGGTTTCCTCCACGCTCCTGACGCTGCTCATCATCACCACGCCGAAGAGGAAGTTGCAGTGGTGGACCTACAACTCTTTGACTTGGGCTTGAAGGGACAGGTGCACAAAGAAGACAAGCATCCTCGACAATCGTTTGCCGTATCCGCAAACCACTTTGAAATCTCCCTTGGCCTCCACGACGTGCATCGCTCACCAGATCAGTCAAAGCATCGTACCATCATGAAAACCTCGTTGTCCGGGGTCACATCAGCATTCGTTCACAAACGCGCCGATCTTGTATGGAGAGCTCTCTCTGTAGAGTTGGAAACAGAAGCAGCAGATTACGTTCCCGAGGTCGTTTCTGCACATACGGATACTATCATCGACGCCATCGGCGCGTACCGTCGCCTGCGTTCGCGTATTCTGTCAGGGGCTCGCGTCCGTGTCCATCTGATCCTTCAGTGGGCTCAGAAGCACTCCGTGGTTGACCCGCTCTCCACCATACAACCGTCCTATCTCGTGCAAACCGGGAGGCCACGCGAGATCCGTGTACATCCAGCTTCCAAGATCCTCCTCTACATCCGTAGCTGTCTTCGGTTCCTGTCGGCTGAAGAACGCGAGACTGTCCACCACCTCACCGGAGAGGAGGATGACTCGGTGACAAGAGAAGACGTCATCGCGCTGCTCGAGGGCCAACTCGCCGGCCTTGCCATCGATGGCGATCCAACCGGCCTCGCCAACCTCAGTATTATCGCCCGAATATTCGGAGCACCCGATCTCCCACGACCGGGCCCAGCTCATGAACGTCCCATCCAAGCGGTTGGGATCAGATTGCGGTCTACAAAGATATCAGTGCTCCATCCCACGCGCGGTGCTTCCTCGGAGGTCAGCCTCAGCTCAGTTGACTTCACAGGTGCTTTGCAAAAATCCGAGCTACACCTGGTATCGTCAAAATCACCGAAGGACCTTATCGTTTCCCGTGACAAGAACCGTTCGGTGGTTCAGCGCGTATCGGTCTCTGCTGTGCTCAATGGTGTCGAGGTTCTCATGTTACCGCACATACTCAACTTGGCCCAAAGCCTCGTCCGGTCACGCAAGAGACCGAGAAATGCAACGCGATCTTCTCCGTCTCCGTCTCCTCTTCCCACCCCGCAAGCCTCCCAAAGTTTATGGAAGACAACGCTCCTGGTCGATGTAGTCCTCTCACTCAATGCGTTACGCCTCCAGGTAGCCGCCGAAAAGCTGATCGTTGCCTTCAATGTCTCTCACCTCGACTTCGTCTCGTCTGCGTATACTCGGACCCACTCGGGTCACCCAGCTCGCCCTGAGCTGTCCGCCAACTCTTCGCTCTTCCTCGATTCGATGGCTCTGGAGGCCCACTCGTCCTCAGATAGAGACTTCCCCGTTCCGCAGGACATGTTGGCAGAGATATCGGTCAAGAAGACAAACTTCAATTGTGCCTTGCGTTATGAAGTGACCCTCACCTCCACTATCCGTGCAGCGCTAGTGGTTGGCTCTTTACGTCTCTCCGTTCCTCGAAGTGCCATCCGGCTGTGGAAGTTCATCGAAGAATGGAAGGCGGATTATCTCCCCGGCTTCGAACGGACCATCCAGGCATTAGTATCGGAACTACGGCAAGCACCTAGCACCCAGTCGTCCCCTACAAATGCACAGCTCAAGTTCCCAACTACACACCTCCAATTTTCGGTGGGATCCTGCGGCGTTTTTCTTCACGTCCTCCCTGGCACTTGGTTGTCATGGGAGCTATTTGATGCGCTGGCGTACCTCAAGCTAGGGGTTGGCGTCGTGAAATCACGTCGGTTGAGCTCGAGTTTTGGTCTCAGGTTTTCCTCACAGCGTGTCAGTATCGCGTCGTACTCCAAGGGAGGTCGGCCCGAAGACGCACCGGAGAAAGGGAGAAGACTCAAAGTTGGCCTTCCGTCGATCACGATCACCGGTACGTACGAGAACAATGGGGTCCACGTCTTGGTGTCCGCCGGATTCTTTTCCATCACGGTCAAACCGTCCTATTGGGACACTTTGCTCTCGGTGCAGCAGAAGTTTGGAAACGATTTCAACGATTTACTTCACGTTATTGCCGACGCACGTGCGAGAAACCCGCCGTCTCAAAAGCCGGACGTGTTGCCTCCCTCTCCGCCACAGTGGACTCTGCAGAGCGGCTCGTTCAAGGCTAAAGGCTTCCGGGTCGGACTGGTAGGCCATTCTTCGACGCTGTTCTTCGAGTGCCAAGATATCGCTGGTGGGATGAAAGGCGGAGAAGGCAAGGGCAAGGGCAAAGGGAAATCCTGGCAGCTCAATGTAACGGGGTTGGCACTGTCTCTAGCGCCGAGGGCGTTTGCCGTGATGAAATCCGTCGAGTTCGATGGAAATCGTCGCTCTGCTTTCGTTATCATCGACTGCAAGGTAGAAGTCGATCACAGGACCGCGCAGAAGTTCCTGAGGATCAAGCTGTGTCAGATTCACGCCATTTTGCAACCTAGCTCGATCGGAGAAATTGGGGACTTTGTGGATCATCTCCAAGTGAGTTTTCCCCTGTTGTTGTCTCCTGACGCATGTGCTCAAACCTTTACCAACAGGCGAAAGTACTTGACCGGAAAGATGAGCGTGTTCGCGAACTCGCGGCATTCAAGGAGAAGACCGAGCGCATCATGAAGGCCTTCGAGGTAAACGGCAGGGAGTCCATCCCCCTCAAAGACGCAGCATGGCTCAAGGACCATGCTGTCGTCTTCAGCGTCAGTAATGTTGGGGTCGCGTTCCCCCTTGCTTTGGATAGTGGTATCGACATTCCTCTCAGCAAACCTCATCAGCACCCAGCCGTCCCAGCTTTCCTGTTTTCAGTCAAAACCGTCGAATTTGAGGCCAAGAACACGGGTCATAGTCAATTCGTCATGACAGGATTTTCTTTCCAGTTCGTGGATCGGTGAGTAGTGAAGTGGCCCAGTTCGTCTTATGAACTAATAACTATCGATTCCAAGCTTCAGGCAATCTGTTCCTAGTGACTTTGCGGGGGACGGGCACCAGACCGGAAACCGCCTCGTATATCCTGATATGAAGGCCCAGGTGCGAACTGAGCGATCGGCAAGATCGCTTCGAATTCGCGTGGGCGCGAATATCAGCGGTTTCATCTTGGATCTTGAACCCTCCATCGCGGACCGTGTCGCCTCGCTCGTTGACGTGTACAGGAGAGGCAAAGAGCGCGTGGATCGCTTTACCGTGAACGTCCCTCGCCATGCCGCGATCCAGGATCCCGAGCCAAACCTGCAAAGGGTAGCTGCCGATAGGGATGAATCTCCTCCTGCCGCTTCTAGTATCCTCTTGTCTATGGTATTCCTCAGCGGACAGGTTCGCATGCACAGTGGCGCCGCGACATATTCCCCCAGAATGGGCTCTCTTTATGAAATGAAGGGTAACACGCGACCCGCATCTCTTGTCGAGTCCTTCAATCTTCCAATGCTGTCAGTCTGGGGGGAGTACCGCGCTACTTCGGCGCAGCGAGATCAAACCGCTGATCAGGAGGCGGAGCCACCATCGCTCGTGCTCAAGAGCACAATCCACTCCAGCGAGAACACGTTGCGACCGAGCTTGCTTCCGTTCATGACTGATCTTGTCAACCATGCTGAACGTCGCATGCGCAAGGCAAGCTCGAGTAGTTCATCAGCCTCCGCTCGTGGTGCTGTGGTTCCTCTGAGCCCGAATCCCTCCTACCATGCCCCAGCTGCCTCGAGTATGCAGATCACCTTTGCTCTGCGCATAGATCAATCAAAACTTCAACTTACATGCCAACCGGATGTCAATGTCATCGCGGGGGTCTACTGGGAAAGCGGGGGGTTCCTCTTAAATGTCTCCCAATCAGGTCGACGGATATCGTTCATCGGAAACGTTGGAGGATTGACCATCGGACTCAAGCACGGGTTCCTCAGCGAAGACTGCGTTCGGCTCGACGCCCGTAATCTCGCCTTCTCCACGACTTTCACTGCGGCTGACAAGGCTTCGGGGCTCAACGTGAGCTCCATGTCAGTTGTGGTTGACACGGAGGTGTCTGGGGGCCTGCGATTCTCGCGGTTCCAGGACGTGCTGTGCTTCAAAGCTGTTTGGCTAGACCGTATCCCAGTGCTCAGCGCAACATCCAGTGGCGAGCTCGAGGACACACTTTTAAAGCCGAAAGCGCCACCAACATCAGGTGCTTCGCAGCCCAAAACCGGATTCACGACTGCGGTACTTGTCCGCATCAGACGTATAGGGCTAAATGTGGACCTTGGGCAATCAATATCGTCTGTTGGGATGGACATGTTGGATGTGACCCTGCGTAGCAAGATCGAAGAGATGTCTGCAGAGCTTTCACTGTCAATAGGTAACCTCACCATGTTGGCTTCCGGCAACATTTCGGGACGCGCACGTATTCCCGACTTCTCGTTTAGCACCATGCGCCGCAAAGCTCTTGCATTGGATTCCTCTGACTTATTGGGGGAGCCAAGGATGCTCGATATGTCGTTGAAAAGTGGGAATCTGGAGATGACGCTAGAATCTGATTACCAGAAGATATTGCATCTCTGGTAAGTTGCCCGAATTGTATGCCAAGGTGATATCTCTTATCATTCCCTTTTCAGGTCCGAACCTCTTAGCGTCACAGTCTGGGACGATTGGTCGCAGATGTCCCCTCATGTGGCCGTTCTAGACCGATTGCTCCGCCTTTCCTTCACGGTTTCGGGCACAGACGTCGTCGCCGTAGGCTCAGTGAGCACCATACCGAAGCTCGTTTCCTACGGCTCCCGCTTCATAGCAAATCTCGACGCACAACGAGAAGGTGCAGCACGGGAGTCGAAAGCATTTCGAATTGCCCAGTCACCCAAGCCGGATAACCCCCTCTCCGCTTTCGCCAACGCCATGCTCCAGACGGCACGGACACGCCTACGCGAGAAAGAAGACAGCTTGTCGTATGTCGTGCAGCAGCGGATGCAATTCTCGCTTGGTTCCCTGAGGCTCGTCGTCTTCCCGAGGACGATGGAGGACAACGAGATGGCATCGTTCAACGCGAACGATCTGCGTTCCGAACTCGACCTCATCGTTGAATCCAGCGACCTCCCAGCGAAGCGCAAACTGCGTCTAGCGTTTTCAGGCATGTCGACCTCTCGGGTCGGACCGCTCAATCATGGTGCGGTTCCCGCAGACGTTCGGACGGACGTACGACGGTGGCTTGGAGCACTGCGCAAAGACACCCCCGTCTCGACGATTTTCGAACTACCGGCTATGGACATGGAAATGGAGAGTGAGGAAGCCAGTGGGGTCCTTGAATACGATTTTGTCTCGCAGTTCGCCCGGGGAGACATGACCGCCGCCAGGAGAGAGGACATTTTCATCACGCTGAACATGGCGTTGTATTCGTGGCTTACGCTGCTGCGGAAGAATCTTGCACGCGAGATGAATCAAGCTCAGGCCCAAGGCTCGGTGGATCGTCGCCCAGCTGCTGGACTTCTGATGCCTACTCCTTCAGGCTCAGCGACGCCGAGACGCAGACGCACAATTACCGAATCTTCGCCTCCCGACATCGCTTCACTGTCCGCGACGAACCTGACAGCCGACCGGCCTGTTGCTTCACCCAAGCCAGCACGTGCTCACACCCACTTCGATGCAGGAAGGGAGAGGCGCCACAAATCCACGTTTTCCATGTCTGCAATGCCGAGCGTGAGCGACGCCGACGAGGCCCAGACGCTGCTCGGACCGCTCCTCACGCCCTCACCCTCCCACGACGTATCAACGCCACCCCTGAATGTCCAGATCTCCGGCTCTGCGCCGACCAACGCAGCACAACCTCCCCCGAGCCCGATTGCGCCCGCAGCTTCCTCCTCAGGGAACCCCTCAGGCCTCGTCTATCAACCACGTCATCGACGCATCGAGCGATTGCATATGCGGCAGTTGGGCGAAGCGACGCCAGACGTGATGCACCCCTTCTTCACGAAAAAGGCAGGCTTCAGCCTTGAAGACGCACTGCCACAATACGTGCATGAATATGCAACGATGCCAATCGAGGAGATGACCCGCGCATTGTTGAAGCTTTATAGTAGGCAATTGAGCCGCTCAGCGCCACAGTAAAAGTAATTTATATGCTATCGCCTCGCTTTCGGTTCTGTCATTATTTTTTAGCTAATATTATATCTATTGCCCTGCTAATCCGGGTACACGGTGACATGAACTACTACTTGGAACCGCCCACGTTGAACACGCTGAGCAACGCAAAACAGCCGTAGAGAAGTCCAATAGGGTAAGCGACGAGAAGACGCTGATCTGACATGCGAAGAACGGCAACGAAGATGCCAGATGCGGCGTAGGTACACCAGACGATAGATAGGGAAGAGAGCATGTAACCCAGCATGCCGCTACGAAACGAGTGCATCAGAACGAGGCGCCAACAAGGGTGTTTACGTTTACGTACTCCAACGTGATAACGACGCTGAGCGCGCCAACGCCCACCATGGGCAGCAAGCAGTACCCGAGCACAGAGAGCACGCGATAGGCATCGATACCTTGCTCGGACATCAGGTTTAGGAGACAGTAGAGGCTGATGGAGCCTAATAACGCGAGGCCATAGATATACCCGAACTGTGGCTTGCCGGACTGCGCATTTTTGGTGAGCGGGCGCGAGGCACCATGCGTAAGCAAGCACGTACGAAAAGGAGGAACGTGGCAAAGCAAAAGCAAAAGATGAGGGGCCCAGCGAGGTCGGCGTCGTCCATAATGCGCTCGTCGACGCGGCGAAAGGGATTTAGAACCGTCATGGACTTGTCTCGTATGTGAGAGAAGTTGATGCCGAGCTCTGTAATAATGTGCGTGAGAGAGACGAATGAGTGCCAAAGCCTCACTCACCCTCAAGCAGCGGAGGCTCGCCCTCAAACCCGCCGGTCCCAAACGCGGTCCACCATCCTCCGGCAGGCTGGATGCTGCCTGTGTATCCAGACGCTCCCGGCGGGACTATGGAGCCCTGTGCGTTGACGTTGCCCTCGAGGCTGGAGCGGGAGCCGACGTAAAAGGAGGACTGGTCGTAGAACTGGAGGGGTACGTTTGGTTGGTTCCCGCGGCCATAGTAAGAGTTTTGAGAGGAGGAAGCCCCGTACGCTGCTGCGCTGTCTTGCCACATTGGAGTCGAGAAGTAGACGCGCGATGTTATGTTATACGTGGAATATTGCAATTGCACTTGCTATTGCGTTTGCGGCCGGCACATGTGTCCGCGTTGATCCTTGTTTGTCCCGCCATTGCCATCACTGGTAAATGGACTTCTCTTTCACAGGCTTTCCCGCGGTCGCGGCAATCGCGACAATCCTGAGCTTATCCGCTTGGCGAATCGTTTACAATCTATATTTCCACCCGCTCTCGCATTTTCCTGGACCCAAACTTGCCGCGTGTTCCAGGCTATGGCTGGCGTATCGCGAGCTCATCAGGCGTGAGTCCTTGGGGGACCTGCGCAGAGAACTTCATCGACAGTATGGTGCGCACAACTACCGAAGCTGTCTCTGCACGATCACGGGTCCTGTGCTCACGTCCCTTGACATTTTCTAGGAGAGATTGTTCGCTTGGCACCTAACGAGGTTCGTTCAAGTCGGCTGAATGCGCTGTTTGCCCCCTTATAACCTTGCTCGCAGCTTCACTTTTCGAATCCCGCTGCGTATAACGACATATATAACAACAGGAACAAGTGGGACAAGGACCACTTGCTCTACCGCGCCTTCGACATGGATACATCATCAATCGGCCTCATACACTACTCTGACGCTAAACAGCGTAGAGATGTCCTCTCCCCTCTCTTCTCCAGGACATCGATCCTCCAAATGCAGGATCTCGTACAGGAACGGGTAGGATGCCGTCCCTCCGATGAAGTAACTGTTCCATTTTCTCATCAATGTGTCAGGTGAATGTTCTTTGCGACGCCTTAGCTCATCAATTTGCGGCAGGTGAGAGAGCCCATTGATTTGGACCGGCGTTGTGGTTTAAACTTTTGGTTCTTGCGATTTCAAAGGAAAGTCTAGCGATCTCGTGCTAGGCTTCCAGTGCTTTGCCGTCGACGTAATCTTGGCCTTCTGCTACGCGAAAAATTGGGACGCGACGAAAGCGCCAGACTTTGAGTCTGATATTGTCATCGCTTCCCATGCGGTCTTATCTATCTTCACTGTGGGCAAGTATTTGGGCCCTTTCGTGAAGATAACGGGATACATTCCTATGTGGTTTGGTTTAAATTTCGGTCCCCCTGTGACCAGGGCGTTGTTTTTACTCCGTGGGGTATGTGTTCGCCCTAAAGAAAGAGCGGAAAGTGACACCAGCCTCCATAACTTACTAGATGTTGACGGACCAGATTAATGAAGTAGTCCGTAATCCAGGCAGCCTGGAAAATGCCTCCCACAGAATCATTTATCATTCACTGTTGGATCTCGATGCCAATAAAGGACGACCACTACCCTCCAAGCTGAGCTTATGGCACGAAGCGGGAGCATTACTTGGCGCAGGTTCGGACACGAGTTCAGTCGCCGCGACGACAATCTCGTATCATGTTTTACACAACCCTGAAGTACAACAACGACTTGTAAAGGAATTGCGTACAGCATGGCCGGTTCTGGAAGAGGTACCGCGTTACGAAAATCTTGAAAAGCTACCGTACTTGGCAAGTCCTAACGATGGTTGGTTTAGCTCGAGTCCTGAGCGGCCTTTTGCAGACTGCTGTTGTCAAAGAGGGGCTTCGCATGTTCCCAGGAGGCGCAGCGCTACCGCGTGTTGTCCCCCCGGATGGAGCGACGATAGCTGGGACTTTCGTTCCTGGCGGAGTAAGTTATGTGTGGTCCAGCCGATTCCACTGCATGCTCACTGGATCGTAGACCGTCGTCGGCCAATGTTTCCTTTGTGTACATCGTTCATCCGCGGTGTTCTCCGACCCGGATGCGTTCGTCCCCAACCGCTGGCTAGGAGAAGACGCAAAGACATATGAGGCCTCGATGGCCGTATTCTCGAAAGGTCCCCGTAGTTGTATAGGCATAAACTTGGCGTATTGCGAGCTCTATGTCCTCATTGCTGGCTTTTTCCGTCGCTTTGACGTGACTTTGGATGCGAAAAGGTTTGGATTGCGCCTTGGTCATTGCCGTGTTGCTTCGTCGCTGATGGAGGCCCTGTAGGTTGGGAGATCTGACTGTTGTGGAGCATTTCGCGCCGGTATTCAAGGGCCAGCATTTGTGCGCGTATTGTAAGCCTGTCTCTGATTAATCTAGGTTCTCGCAACAGGGACTCGTGTCTAGTTTTAGTGTACGATGGAATAGAATACTCTAAGGACGTGAGACGTTTGTGATATCCGCATCCGCAAACAATAAGCGCACGTGCATGTTAAGTACTAAGCTCCGTCACGCTTCCTGTCGTGGTTACCTCCTGCGACAGCTCTCCAATGGCGGCTAACGGTAACACTGCGAATATGGCAAATATCATCACCGCGCTTGGAAACGCTTTCAAAGATCCATCAGGTGCCACCATGAGCAATGATCGCTTGGCTGCGGTGCTGCTTCAGAACATGAACCAGCTAACCGACCTCGCCAAGCAAGGGAAGCTCAACCAGCAGCAAATCATGCAGGTGTGCCATACCGTTTGTAACTCCCGCCCATTATCAACGGATAATTTCGTTTCCTTGTGTTCGCAGCTGCGGGATTACGCAGACAAGCACAAGCCCGCCACGACGAAGCAGGTGCGTGTGATTCTGCGACCCATCCGATGGGTCTTACGCGGGCCAACGACCGACCTTGTAGCGCGTCCTTACTGTGTAGCCGACGGCCAACGCTCTCCCCCAGGCGACGTTCTCGGCCCTCAAGGCAACGACGGGAACCTCGCCCGCCCCAATGCTAGGCGAAAGCTCCAGCTCGAAGGATACGTACCCGATCAGCCAGGCGCTGAACCCAACGAATCCGGGCCCCGTCTCATGGGCGGCTGCAACCGCAGGGCGCCCAACGCTCACGGGTGGTCTGACGGCGGGCCGCATAGCAGGTAAGCGTCTTTTTCCTTCTCTCGGTGGAATGGCTTTTTTGCTGATGTGTGCTTGCGGTGGTTTTCAAGGTACCCCCTCAGCACTGAAGAACCCGAGCGACGAGACGTGGGTTACGGATGAGACGTTCTCGCGGCGCAAGTCGACGCCCGGCGACGCGAGCATGCGCCGGTCGATCCAGGACCTTGGCCTTAGCATCGACCCGAACGTGAAGATCGAGCCCGAGGTCGAAGACGTACGTCACCTCTGTCGTTTTTTTTTTACCTAGGCGCTTTTCCTTACTCACGCACCACCTTTTTTTTTTGCGTCTCCGCCCACTCGTCTACGGACACAGCTTCTCCTGGACATCGCCGACGAGTTCATCGACTCGGTCACCAACTTCGGCTGCCGTCTTGCGAAGCACCGCGGTGGCGACACGCTGGAAGTTAGGGACTTACAGCTCCATCTCGGTACGCGCACTCCTTCAACCCCCACTCCGCATTCGCTGAGGCCAGCTATTACATATATGCTCATGAATGACTTCTGACAGAACGCAATCATAATATTCGGATCCCTGGTTTCGCATCGGACCTGACGCCGATCGCGCTTTCGCAGACGGGTGTACCGCCCGTGCCCCAGAGCACACAGGGTACGAAAAAGGGCGCGCAAGGCGCGCAGAATTCGCTTCGTGCCCATCGCCTGGCACAAGTGGCGCAGGCAAAGCGAGAGGCAAAGCTCATGTAGAAACCCGCTACAATTTCTGTTTGTCGCATCGCTCTCCGTGAAGACAGCTTTCCGCACGGCGTCGGCGGAGCTTGCAAGCACGTTTGCGTAATGGTATGATACTGGTGTCCGTATTGGTCACAACACCGGCACTCAGCGCACAGATCTGAGCGAATGCTCGGGCTCGGGGAGAACTGGAAGGATGGCTCGTTCCCGGTCAAGTAGTATCCGGCGTCGAAGAAGTGGTCCAGTCGCTTGATAAAGGTGACCTGTTAGGAGTTTAGTGTACGGGGGGCGTTCGTTTTCGTGGGTGAGGCGCGTGTCTGGGCTCACGTTTCCTCCCATCGAGATCAAGTGCGCCATATCGTGCGGCACGAACCAGCTGTACTGTACTCCCAGGACGACGATTCGTAGAAGCCGACGGTGTTGTCGCTTTGCAATGAGCATTCTCGGTTTGGTTGGGAGTCATTGGGCGAGCGGGCTACGGGGTCCGTCATCGCGAAAGTTCCATTTGGGAAGCGACAATCTTGGTGAGGGAGGCACAGACACAGTAGGGATTCCTCACCGCGAAAGCCGTCGCTTTCCCAAATGTTCCTGTGGCTCTGAGGCGAGAAGGATATCTATCTAGATACTGTAAGGACGTGAGAGCATCCGCAAACAATAAGCGCACGTGCACGTTACGGGTTTCGCGGTCGCGGGTCTGAGCTCCGAGAAACCGAAGACTCCTCTGCCATGGTAGGTGCTTTTGCTGCGTCTAGCGGTCTCCTTTGCTGATCTCTTTCGCTCGGAACCCAGCCTCAGGTATCAATCGCCATCACTTTTCGAGTTCTTCGTTTAATCGCCCTTTTAGAATGAGTATATCGAGGAGCACATCAAGCGACACGGTCGCCGATTAGATTATTATGAACGCAGGTACGTACTCAACGTCTTTCGACTCCTCTTCCTGGGCTTATATGTCGCAGGCGGAAGCGCGAAGCTCGTTCAGTTCATCGACAATCCGCTGTTGCGCAAAAAGCCTTTGGTCTCAAGGCCAAACTTCTTCACGCAAAGAGACATGCTGAGAAGGTGCAACTCAAAAAGACCCTTAAAGCCCACGACGAGCGTAATGTCAAACAAAAAGACTCCTCCAACGTTCCAGACGGCGCACTGCCCACCTTTTTGCTTGACCGAGAGGGTCAGAAGGACGCCAAGGCACTGTCCACTGCCATCAAGCAAAAGAGAAAGGACAAGGCCGCCAAGTATGCCGTACCTCTACCCAAAGTTCGAGGTATCGCAGAAGATGAGATGTTCAAGGTCATGCGTACCGGAAAAAGCAAGAAAAAGTCGTGGAAGCGCATGGTCACGAAGGCCACCTTCGTCGGCGAAGGCTTCACCCGTAAGCCGGTCAAAATGGAGCGCTTCGTGAGACCCATGGCTCTGCGCTACAAGAAAGCGAATGTAACACATCGTGCGTTTCCCACTTTCACTCCATCTCCCTGTCTTTTATCGATTTCTGCGCAGCCGACCTCAAGGCAACATTCCAACTCCAAATTCTCGGTGTCAAGAAGAATCCCCAATCCCCCATGTACACGCAGCTCGGTGTCCTGACTAAGGGTACCGTCATCGAAGTTAACGTGTCAGAGCTTGGAATGGTCACCGCTGGCGGCAAGGTCGTGTTCGGCAAGTACGCGCAGGTCACGAACAACCCTGAAAATGACGGTTGTATCAACGCTGTACTTCGTATGTCTTCCCGCTCCCCTTCGAGTTGCTTTGTATTGACGATACAGCAGTCGTATGATGCTTTTCGTAATGTTTCTATTCACGTTCTGTATTTCTATAAAACGCACAAAAAAATTATTGATATACTGTAGTCTGCACCGTGCCTAAGACCCTAACCCTAAATCTATTTCATCCTTGAGCTTGAACTCTCCGTCCTTATGTCTCATTCTCCATCACCAGCCCCCGGGGCTGCTTCGGAAGGAGCTTCGACACGACATGCGCGGAATGCACTCGAAAAGCAGCGTCAGCAACTTGAGCGCCTGCTCAAGGACCCCGCAAAGCCGGCAGCGATCCCTGTGCCGCCAAAAGAAAAGTCGATTCGCCCTCCCCGCGAAATGATGAAGAACGTACAGGGTTCAAGCGCGGGAGCGGGAAGCGGCGAGTTTCACGTGTACAAAGCAAGCCGACGACTGGAATACGAGCGACTGAAAGCCATCCATGATGGCGCGCACAAGGTACGCCTTTTATCATTTCCCGTTGACGTCGACTCGGTGCAGACGGGGGTTTGGTGTCCATTTAGGAAGCTGTATCGCGCGAATTCGAAGAGAAGAAGAGACAACGCGAAGAGGGGGCTGAGGCGAAAACCACCAGGAACCGCGCGAGGAGGCAGAAGAAGAAAGAGCGTGCGAAGGGCTCTAAATCCGCAGATCAGGGAGGAAAAGGAGGAGGAGGAGGGCAGGCCACCGGCGCGAGTGATGAACAAGTCCTAAAGAAGCGCAGGGTGGTTAACGGAAAGGAACTCGTGTTTCGGAGGCCGGGAGAAGAGAGCGACGGTGAGGACGGAGAAGAGGACGGAGATAACGAAGACGAGACGGGGCCACAACCCGCGCCAGTGGAGGACGAACAAGAACCTATCTCCACGCCGGTTGCAAAGGCACCTACTATTATGATCCACGAGGACGACTAACTGTTGGTGGTGGGTGCGTCGTATCTGTTCGTTGTGCGCTTCCGATAGTTCCCCCGTGCCGTGCATCCCCCATCACCCGTGCTACTGTACCACCTGGAATATATCAGGTATTTACCGTACATCTCCCGCTACACGTCGACGTAGCACTGCCCTCCTCACTTTGGGCCACGTTTACATTTAGTTGTATCAACTCGGATGCTCTCCCTATGCGACCCTCGGAAAGCGGCAGTTCCATCGCGCTTCGTTGGAATCAATAGTTCTGTCGCGTACTGCTTAGGAATGGAAATTGCTTTGCTGCTGACAAGTGGACATCCTTACTACACGGCGGCGTGCAACCTGCCAAAGTCTTCGACCGTTTCGAGTTTCTCGGGCCTCAAATCCTCATTACCGTACCTATGATGCGTGAGGTGTGCGAATTCCTACCTTAGAGGTGCCCATGTGTGCGAGTCCCATACGCTTCCCCTGCGAAATCGACACGATGTATTGCCATCGGCACGCCGTCGGCGTCTGAATAGAGTGTTGTGGCAAAGTGAAATATTGACCGATAAGGGTTATTTCTAATTCCTTGATTCCGATTTGGTACGTTTCTGACTCCTGCCACCACGCCTTTCGAGTATTCCGAGGCCTTGGTCAGCGATCCGTGCCGGTGGTTAACATGGTTTCCGAGACGGCTAACAGCGCTCAGTCAAGCGGAGTCGTTATGATGGATCTTGGTGGGGGCGATAGGCTTCTACCACGTCTTCCTCTGCACTTGGGCTCACTCGATCATCTTGGTCCAGTCGAAGCAGGTCCCCGACCGCGTGCTTCGTCTGTTCCACTCGCACCGCCGACGTATTCTGTTGGCTATGTGTATGATGCGGCAATGATGTCGCATAGCCCAGACGAAGGTGATGAACACCCGGAGCAGCCGCAGCGCATCGTAGCTGTACACAACATGCTACTCAAGCATGGATGCCTCGGTGCAATGAAGCGCCTTCCCTTCCGTCGCGTGCAGCGTGAGGCTGTACTTCTTGTACATACCGAGCAGCACTGGAGGATGGTATTGGCTCTGAAATGTAAGTGTCGTGGACAGTCCTCTCCGATACTAACTTAATTTCATGTTCGGAGCATTAACACGGCAGGAAATAATCGACTCAAAGGCATTCTACGAGCACGATTCGCTCTACGTCAGTCCGCAGACAACGGAGTCTGCTCTTCTAAGCTGTGGCGGTGTCATCGAAGCCTCTCTTGCTGTTGCTCGTGGTGATTTGAAGAAAACGTTCGCGATCGTCCGCCCTCCTGGTCATCACGCAGAGCCGGATCGCCCCATGGGTTTCTGCTTTTTCAATAATGTTGCAGTCGCGGCTAGGGTTGTGCAGCAGCTTACGCCTATCAAGCGCATCCTCATCTTAGATTGGTAGACAAAAAATAAATTCACGTTCGTGACCATGACTAACCGCGCCGACGGCCAGGGATGTTCATCACGGTGCGTATGTACCAGGTGAAATAAAAATTTCAATCACCCAATGTAATTTCTAGGAAACGGCACACAAAGAGCCTTCAATGACGATCCTTCAGTATTATACATATCCCTGCATAGATACGAGGGTGGTCGCTTTTACCCGTGCGGACCATTTGGCGGCATGTCGTCTTGCGGCGAAGGCAAAGGGCTTGGCTAGTGCGCGAAATAGTCCCCTCGTTTTTGGCCGCTGCCCTTATCATTTCGCCGAAGCTCCGTGAACGTCCCCTGGGCCGAGAGTGGCACGACTGACGGAGATTACCTCCATGCCTTCCAGCAAATCGTGATGCCGATTGCGACCGAGTTTGCTCCAGAACTTGTGATCAGTGAGTAAAGGGGTACGTGTTCTGCTCGGCAATTTTTGAACCCGCAGTAGTTTCAGCAGGGTTCGACGCCGCCGACGGTGACATCCTCGGGGAGTGTTGTGTTACGCCAGCGGGATATGCCCACATGACCTACATGCTGTCCACCCTAGCTGGTGGGAGGCTTGTTGCTGCACTTGAGGTTCGTTTCTCCGTCTGAAGGCTGTCCATGATCTTCACAGATGCAGGGAGGGTACACCCTTGAATCTATCTCCAATTGTGCGTTGGCTGTAGGTCGAATGTTGCTGGGTGAGGCACCTCCGGAACTGCCCACCCTGGTGGCGTCTGAGGTCGAAGCCGAGACTGTATGGCTCGTTGCTAAGGAGCAAAGCAAATACTGGAAGAACATTAATATCAAAGCTTGCGAGCCGAAAGAAGGTCTAGTCTACCCACCTTTTTTTGTTTTGAAGACTCATTTTAATCTCTCAGAATTCGAGGAACTCGCATTTGACGTTCCGGGTGCGCCTTCTGCGAGCATTATTCATTCTTGTGCTCAATAAATGTCTTCGCAGAGATCCTCAAAGCACATAGACAAGACTTCATGTATTCAAATTTTGGCATGCTTGAAGTTCCACTCATGCACGATGATGTCCGGGAGAAGTTCTCAGCCCAGGTTATGTGCTCGTGAGAACGGTTTATAGTGCCCTACAGGACCAAAAATTAATTTTCTCTGCAGAAAGGACATGCTGGATAATGAGGTCCTCGTCGTCTTTGCGCATGAATTGTAACCCCCGAATCCCAGAGTCATGGTATCCGTTCTGATCCTCTGTTACGTAGTGGCAACCTTCGCGTCGAAATTTCGGATAGGCTGACCTGCGACGTCCAACTCGAGTCCTCCTATATCGTAGGTTCCGTTCCCGACCTTACCCCTCACATCATATCACGAGTCCGAACCAGATCGATGTGTCCAAGCAGCTCGTACGCTGGGTACAGCAAGAGCACTATGGCCTCCTAGACATCAACCTCTTCCCCAAGCCTCCTTCTAGTAAAAGAGATGTGAGTCCTGCGACTGACCTTATTTCCCGTTACAATGTCTCGCCCCACAGTATCCGCAAAAATCTCCGGAGCAGTATGCACGCGAGATCATGACATATCTTTGGGACAATTACATTTTGTGAGAACCGTGTCAAGACGAGTCGTAGGTGTGCCTTTCCGCTCACTTGTTGTCGACAGGCTATCCACGGCCAAGCGCATCATCCTCATTGGCCACGGCCCAGGTGTGGTGGGTATTTCGGAGCTACTCGAGTCTCGCAGTGAGCGTTCCAATTATCTTCAACTCGTGCATGCCTTAAGTTATTTAGCTGCTGGTGTGATGCGCCACGTGAAGCTTGTCGTTCAAGTTGTTGGTTATACAAAAATCCCGCTTGTCCCCAAGAAAGGTCCCGACCTGATTACTTGGTACCAGAAGGTACGGACATGCTCGTGTACCCTATTAGCAGTGCCCTCACACCTTACGCAATACCAGCATTCACTGGTCATCGTTCCCCATGACCATGTCATTCGCCACGAGGGCAAGATCTTGAAGCGACACGGGCAGCTCGTCTTTGCGGGTGAGTACCCCGTTGCTTTTCTATCTGTGACAGCATCCGACCATTTTGCATTGTCCGCAGAGGAGTCAAAGCCTGTAAAGCTCATGCTACGCGCGCTTCCGCTAATCCAAACACATGTCCGCAACATCCTGGCCCCTTCGGCGGTCCTTGGATAGCCCATAACCCTCACCGATTCGGAACCCGTTTCCATGATTCCTGGAGTCCCTTGCTTTCCACCGCTCTCGAACTTGTTCCCACAAGATAAGATTTGCCACAGCTCCCAATACCAAATACTATAAACTTTATGATCACCCCGTGATTACCGCAGTACTACACGACACATGAACCCGACTGAACACAATTAAAGCTCGTCCTTGATGTGCTCCACAGCTGAGGGTGCGGTCCTCTCGGGGCCAGGGACTCCCTCCGCGACGGAAGGTAGGGAGCCGGTGGGTGATGTCACCCCTTCTGATCCACCGTCTGGGTGAGGCGCCTCGGTCGGAGGTGATGCCCGTGTCGCTTTTGTCTCCGTGGCGGAGTGATTTGTGTCGGCGGCCGTGCGCACATCGAGGACTACTTGTTCCGCGTCGTCCGTCTTGGGGATGGGGTCTTTAAGCGCCTCCTTCGCCTTCTGCTCTTCCCTCTCATGCTGAATGCGTATGGCCCTGTGTATCGGGTGTACGTCACCCTCACGCCTGTCCTGGGTCACTTTCCGTATCCACCTTCTGTCCTTTCTTCAATACGTCGGACTTCAATACGTCTCCGAGCGACGCACCATAGAAGTCAGGGCCATACCTTTTTATAGCTCAAAGTCGATCATTCGGTGAATCCACCATGTAAGAGCGCAACGCGCTGTGCCTCCTGCTTACGCTCTATTTCTTCTTCCTCGGGCGTTGGCTCGTAAGTCCCCTCCCGTAGTGTGACCGACTACCCGGAGCGTGGAGAGGACAAGTTCGCGGTGCCGTTAAGTATCGAATCGAAGAGTCTAGAGATGGAATCATATTTGAGCGCACCTGCGGGGACGTTAGAAGTCACACAACGCAACAGAACAGGAGGCAGCAGAGACAATGACAACGTACCTTCAAAGAGAGTGAGCTTGGTCGAGCTCAGGCTGGCAGGGCGGGATAGATGAGAATCATGAGAACCTTTTTCTCCTTCTGGGTTCCAGTTTCGTACCCGAGCACAACGGAGGACTCTTCCTTACGATCCCTATGATTTGCAAACGCGAAGTCGTCGCTGTACTTGTTTGCGAGCACTTTCTACATGCATGAGTGGGATGTCATCAGGAAAAACTTTGCTAATTTGAGATAATTTGAGATAATTTCCATATTGGGCAAGAATTATTGACATCTTAGTGACAGCTAGCGTTCGCTAGTCTTAATTATCTCAAATTATCTCAAATTAGCAAAGTAGGTTTTTCCTGATGGTCCTTGACCTTGCTGAGAAGCAACACTCGTGCTTGGTCAATTTCCTGTGCGCCGGTCATGCAGGGCTGAGATTCAAAAGTAAACGTAACCCATGGCTCAATAAAGCTTCTTATTTTTGTGGGGCACGCGTCGCGTCGCAAAGTAGAAGAACGCGCTCTCAGTACGATCTGGATGCTCGACTCGGAATAAGATGAGCGAAATATTTTGTCTGATAAGGGTTATTTCTGATTCTTTCATTTCCACAAAGTGTGCAGTCACGAGCGGTCAGAGTAAATTCCGACGACATGACGGGATTTACTTCTGCAGCTGACAACGGTGAAGAGCGTACCAAACATGAAGATGGTGCCATCGCTGACGAGGGTAGTGACCCGGATTATGTCGAGGACGACGAAAACGAGATAGCAGCCATCGGCCTGGCGCTCATCAATGCCATTCTAGAATACGCACCAATAGAAGAGATCCAGAAACTGTTAGACGAAGACGCACCGCTTTGGTATCAGGGCGAGGAGGACGGGTGGTCTGCGCTGCACGCAGCAGCGATCATCGAAGACGCCGAGCTCGTCAAGAAACTGCTACAACACGGTGCGGTGTGGAACTCTGGTGAAACCCCATTTCTGTACCTGCTCTTCTGGCGCACGTGAATCACTTAGAGAGCTTGCAGTGGATGATGCAGGAAACACCGCAGGTGACATCGCGCTTTCTCTCAACGATGAAGAGAGCTATCGCGCCATCCGCGATGCAGGCATCCGCTCGGGTGTGTGCGCGTTGGTGTCGTTGTCGCAGACCAGCCCTCGCTAAATCTGGAACAGAATTGATCCTTCGCTTACTCGCCTCCCGTAGCGCAGAAGCCGACGCGCTCGTGCTCAGAGAAGAGGACGACACCGCGCTAGGATCCACCGACAAATTTTTGTCATCCCGCCTCCGATATACCATCGATGAGCATGGACAAGAGATCTGTCTGCTTCAAAGCGGCGATACCGAAATAGGCGTCATGATGGGTTGGGAGCGGGGGATCAGTGCGTTCACTGCTTTTGAACGCCAATTCTATTTGCATGCTCACGGGCGGTAGTATATTAAGTGCAGGAAACGGTGCACAGGATGTGCGTTGATCACCCGAATGCCGAGATGGGGCTGAGAGTTTTGAACGTTGGCTTCGGTCTGGGAATCGTGGGTGTGCGGCATGATATCGGCGCGGCGCCGAGCTGACTTGCTCAAGTAGATCGATGCGTACTTCCAGGCGCTGCCAGTCCCACCCTCGAGGCACGTCATTATAGAACCTCACCCAGACGTTTTAAGGTACATGCGCGAACGGGGATGGTATGATAGGAAGGGGGTCGTCGTTCTCGAAGGCAAGTGGCAAGACTTTGTGGGCACTAAATTGCTCGAAGACATGACGTTCGACGCGGTGTACACGGACACGTTTTCGGAGGAATACGAAGGTGAAGAACAGGTCTGTACGCGTCTGAATCTACTGCTGACTAGAGCTGCTCCCCTAGAACTGCGTCTATTTTTCGACCATCTCCCGAAACTGCTCGCCGGCCCGAATGCCCGATTCAGTTTCTTCAATGGATTGGGAGCGACAAGTAACTCATAATACGTTTCTTCCCTCATCAGGGACACGATGTTGACTGCCACTAGATGCGCTTTTCTACGACGTGTATACGCACTTGGCGGAGCTTCACCTCTCCGAACTTGGCATCGACGTGGAGTGGGAAGATATCGATGTTGCGACGCCAGGAGAGGTGCGATGGGGCAACACGCGAGAGTACTTCGCTATGAGGCTATACCGGCTACCTGTCTGTAAGACCAGGAATACGGTATAGGCGAGGAGTAATACGTGCTGTATTCTTGTCTTGGAGATCCTAGGCATATGGTCGCCATCGGTTGCTCCCTATCAACGCGTCACCGTATCAACCGTTGACGGAACACAACCGTTGACGGAACTACCCGCCGCGGCTGCGGAAGGCGAAGGACCAACTGAACGAGAGAACCAGACACCTCTACTACACCGTCTCTCGTCCTCACATAGACTGATCTCTGTGGTTCCACCCTTCTTTCTTTCACCGTTTTCGCTATTGACAGCTGGCCTGTCGTACTTACTTTTTCAAAGACTCAAGTATCTAATTACCGCCGTCTCTCCCTGGTTTATCATGAGCATTGCCGTCGTATCTGCGCGGACTGCTGGTCGAGTCATCTTGGTTCGTCCACGCCCTAGTTGTTGATCGCACCTAATTGTCTGCCCCGCAGCAACTTAATCCTAAACAGCCAGAGCCTATCCTGCCTTATGAATTGCACGAGCACGTCAGTACCAACTGCACCCATTTATCTTGTGACATTGAATCACCACCAGGTCACCGCCGATGCGTGGGCGACCCGTATACCTCAGCTCATGCGCGTGGGCAGCCGTTATAATAGACCCTTGCTAGAAGGCATCTGGTTGATCGTCATGTTTATGTAAGCAGATTGAAAAATGTTCGGTTTTGGGGTGCCGAGCCGCGCTGACCTCCACCTTGGGCGACAGATGCGCACTTGCGGTTTCTATAGGGCTCAACGATAGAATATACCAAGCACTCGATAAGAAGATTGGTAATGATAATTTCGACGCAATGTATCAGACCCGGTGGATTTCCACCGCCATCATGCTTGGCATTGTGTTGATGTTTCTCATTCCGCTCGGTATATGGAAGTCTGTCGGCCAAGCGCGCCTGACCAAACTCATCAAACGATGGGAAGCCGAGGATGCACGTTCGCGCGCACCGGGTACTTTCGCGCCGGTATGGAAGGCGAAGCTGCCCGCTGCTCTCAGCCAGTATACGGTGCGTAAAAAGCGGCGGAGAGCCCTACTCCGACATACACGCCTCATTAAAGCGACCCTCCAGCGCCTAACGATTACAACGCCCTATGTGCAAACGCAATCGTACTTCCACCCGGCGGCGTACATGCCTTCGGTATGGCGCCTTCCTTCTGGTTGTCTACCACTTTGCTGATCAATACGGTAGTGGATAAATGGGCCCGTCGATCCTCGCTCTAATGATGGCTTCCATGTAGCGGACCAAGGGTTCCAAAAGCCGACTATGTATGGCGAAGTGCCGCTGTATGGCAACTACGATAGGAACCCCAGTGGGACACTCCAACCTCATGGAGAACAAGGTGTGTATCCGGACGAGAAGAAAAGCTTGGAGGCTATCAAGCTATAAACCGGTGGAGGTGCGAGATCCGGGACGTTCTTGGCGTGCGACTTGAGGGTGTGCGTTCTCTGCATGGGATCTCCTAATATAATCTTACCCCTCTACGTGTGTCACCTCGGGTTTTCTTGCGAATTGATGCATCTCAGAGTTTACACGAAGGGTGTCCGATGTCCGTGGAAGTGCCGAGCATGGGCTACTGTAACATTTATGAAGCGACCCGCTGCAATGGTACGTCATCACAAAAACGATCGGGTCGACAAGCACGCCGAGGTATCTTGGCCCGGAAGTATTCTTCCGAGGACAACGGGATCGACCTGTTGCCTTCCGGTCACAGGTGTAATCTGAAGTGGGGCCCCATGTTCACCAAGAAAAAAAAAAGAAGCCCATTTTCGCCGTCGCCAATAATCCATGACTGTCCCTTCCTCAATGAATAACTTGACGCATGACTGAATAAATATAAACCAACATGTAATTGCGGGGAGTGTGTACGTGCCCGAAAGAAGCGATCATGGCCTCAAATAGTGGTTTGCGGGCCCGGCTCGGCCTGAAAGACGACCATTCGGCCCGTCTCTGGGGGTCTTTAGGCCCATTTTTCACTGGGACTGGGCCCCTACTTGTCGGCCACAACGTCTTAGGCCAGCAACGGCCTCAAAGCCA
>WNGR01000334.1_pt1 | contig 69286 bp, 58 predicted proteins | sample 5407581 | NCBI WGS metagenome assembly WNGR01 (sample SAMN13153383, study PRJNA577476) | soil metagenome | isolation source: 80 cm soil or saprolite under Garry oak tree replicate 2 | place: USA:California | collected 2016-06-15
GTCTCTTCCCAGTACGGATAACCGAGCGTCGCGAGAAAGCGTTCGAACTCGCTGTTCTCGCTGTCGGGCACCTGAATGCCGACGAGGATCGAACTGTAGTCCGCGCCCTGATTGCGATAGTGAAAGAGGCTGATATTCCAGTTCGGCGCCATCGACGACAGAAACTTCATCAGCGCGCCCGGCCGCTCCGGAAACTCGAAGCGGAACAGCCGCTCGTCATGCGCCAAAGGCGAGCGGCCGCCGACCATGTAGCGGATGTGCTGCTTCGAGAGCTCATCGAACGTCAGATCGACGGTGGCGAAGCCATGCGCTTCAAACGCGCCCGCGATCTGCGCGGACTCGCTGCGATTCCGGATCTGCACACCCACAAAAATATGGGCCGAGTTTGCATCCGCAATCCGGTAGTTGAACTCGGTGACGCTGCGCGTGCCGACCAGCTCGCAGAAGCGGCGGAAGCTGCCGCGCTCTTCAGGGATAGTCACGGCGAACACCGCTTCGCGCGCTTCACCCACTTCCGCCCGCTCGGCCACAAAGCGCATGCGGTCGAAATTCATGTTCGCGCCTGATGTGATCGCGATCAGCGTCTGGTTCTCGATGCCTTCGCGCTCGGCATACTGCTTCGCGCCTGCCACCGCGAGCGAGCCGGCGGGCTCCAGCACGCTGCGGGTGTCCTGGAACACGTCCTTGATCGCCGCGCACAGCGCATCGGTGTTCACGAGCAGCACGTCGTCGAGATATTCGCGGCACAGGCGGAAGGTTTCTTCACCCACCAGTTTTACGGCCGTGCCGTCCGAGAACAGGCCGACTTCATTTAACGTGACCCGTTCGCCGGCTTTCAGCGAGGCCGCCATCGCGCACGAATCATCGGTCTGCACGCCGATCACCCTGATCTCCGGGCGCACCGATTTCACATACGCCGCGACGCCCGCCGCGAGCCCGCCGCCGCCGATCGGCACGAAGATCGCGTGAATCGGCCCCTGATGCTGGCTGAGAATCTCCATCGCGACGGTGCCCTGGCCGGCGATCACATAGGGATCGTCGAACGGATGCACGAACGTCAGGCCGCGCTCTTCCTGCAACTGCACCGCATGGCCGTAGGCATCGCTATACGACTCGCCGAACTGCACCACTTCGACCGTCGGCCCGCCATGCGCGCGCACCGCATCGACCTTCACCTGCGGCGTGGTCACCGGCACCACGATGATCGCCTTCACGCCCATGCGTGCCGCCGACAGCGCCACGCCCTGCGCGTGATTGCCCGCCGACGCGGTAATCACCCCGCGTTCCAGCGCCTCGGCCGGAATGTGCGCCATCTTGTTGTATGCGCCGCGCACCTTGAACGAGAACACCGGCTGGTTGTCCTCGCGCTTCAGGTAGACCGGATTGCGCAGGCGTGCCGACAGATTCGGCGCGCGTTCGAGTTCGGTCTCGCGGGCCACGTCGTAGACGCGCGCGGTCAGGGTTTTCTTCAGGTAGTCGTGGGAGGCCATGCGGGTGGCGCGGTGCGCTTTATAAGACGGGAAAGGGTCAATGATAGCGCCAACGGTGTGCGCTCTGGCCTCCCCTTAACGGCCGAGGCCGTGCCCTCAAGCGCCGCCCGACCGTCCGGTCGGCAAATTGGCGGTAGGGATGAAGGCGCGCGATTCGTCACGAAAACGCGCCAGGCCCCGCCACAGCTCCGATTTCAGCCGTCAACGCGCGGCGGGATCATGCGGTAGAATTCCATTTTGGAATAAGGATCGGAAGATGCACTGGCAGCCTCGGATCGCCCATTTGATGCCCGTTCCGCGTGAGTCTTGCCCCGCGGCGGAGCGTCACGTCCGTCAGGCACGATCGTGTAGCTGTATCTGAGCGCCGTGAAGCGATCGATGTGGGGAAACCATCGGTTGCGCTTCGCTCCAATAGAAATTTTCCAGCATTGCGCCCCACGCGCACCGTCAGCCGACGCCTCTCCCATGAGCTCGCCCGGTTGACCCACCGAGTCGTCCGAACATGAACGCACCTCAAGTATTCGATCCGCACGGGGCCGCCGCCGCGGTGGCCGCCGATCCCGAAGCGCGTCTGCGCGAAATTCCCTATAACTACACGTCGTTTTCCGATCGCGAAATCGTCATCCGTCTGCTGGGCGACGACGCGTGGGCGGCGCTGGCCGAACTGCGCGCGGAACGCCGCACCGGCCGCTCGGCGCGAATGCTGTATGAAGTGCTCGGCGACATCTGGGTCGTGCGCCGCAATCCTTACCTGCAAGACGACCTGCTCGACAACCCGAAGCGCCGGGCGATGCTGATCGAAGCGCTGCACCACCGTCTCTCGGAGATCGAGAAGCGCCGCCGCGCCGATCTGGTCGCACACGGCGATGAAGCCGGCGTCGACCGGGCCGCTCGCGTCGAAACCCTGGTCGAGGCGGCGCGGCGCGCCGTCGACGATTTCGAAAGCGAATTCCAGAAGACCTTCGATCTGCGCCGCCGCACGACCAAGGTGCTCGGCCGCGTCACCGAAAAGGACAACATCAAGTTCGACGGTTTGTCCCGCGTCTCGCATGTGACGGACGCCACCGACTGGCGCGTCGAGTACCCGTTCGTCGTGCTCACGCCGGATACCGAGGCCGAGATCGCCGGCATGATCAAGGCGTGTTTCGAGCTCGGTCTGACCGTGATCCCGCGCGGAGGCGGCACGGGCTACACGGGCGGCGCGGTGCCGCTCACGCCGTTTTCGGCCGTCATCAACACGGAAAAGCTCGAGCAGCTCGGCGCGGTCGAGATGACCGAACTGCCGGGCGTCGAGCGCAAGGTGGCGACGATTTTCTCCGGCGCGGGCGTCGTCACGCGCCGCGTGACCGAAGCGGCCGAACAGGCCGGCTTTGTGTTCGCGGTCGATCCGACCTCGCTGGATGCGTCCTGCGTCGGCGGTAATGTCGCGATGAACGCTGGCGGCAAGAAGGCGGTGTTGTGGGGCACGGCGCTCGACAACCTCGCCTGGTGGCGCATGGTCGACCCGGAAGGGAACTGGCTCGAGGTCACGCGTCTGGACCACAACCTCGGCAAGATTCACGACATTGAAGTCGCGCGTTTCGAGCTGAAATGGTTCGACGGCAATTACGCGCCGGGCGAGAAGCTGCTGCGCACCGAGGCGCTCGACATCAAGGGCCGCGTATTCCGTAAGGAAGGCTTGGGCAAGGACGTCACCGACAAATTCCTCGCCGGCCTGCCGGGCGTGCAGAAGGAAGGCTGCGACGGGCTGATCACGTCCGCGCGCTGGGTGCTGCACAAGATGCCGGCGCACACGCGCACGGTCTGCCTCGAATTTTTCGGTCAGGCGCGCGACGCGATTCCGAGCATCGTCGAAATCAAGGACTACCTGTTCGAAACGTCGAAGCAGGGCGGCGCGATCCTTGCCGGCCTGGAACACCTCGATGAGCGCTATCTGCGCGCGGTCGGCTACGCCACCAAGAGCAAGCGCAACGCGTTTCCGAAGATGGTGCTGATCGGCGACATCGTCGGCGACGATGCCGACGCGGTCGCGCAAGCCACGTCGGAAGTCGTGCGCATGGCCAACGGCAAAAGCGGCGAAGGCTTCGTCGCGGTCAACGCCGAAGCGCGCAAGCGTTTCTGGCTCGACCGCAGCCGCACCGCCGCGATCGCCAAGCACACCAACGCGTTCAAGATCAACGAAGACGTGGTGATCCCGCTCGACCGCATGGGCGAGTACACGGACGGCATCGAACGCATCAACATCGAACTGTCGATCAAGAACAAGCTGCAGCTGGTCGACGCGCTGGAAGCGTTCTTCAAGGCCGGCAAGTTGCCGCTCGGCAAGAGCGACGACGCCAATGAAATCCCGAGCGCCGAACTGCTCGAAGATCGCGTGCAACAGGCGCTCGATCTGTTGAAGCGCGTGCGCACGCGCTGGGAATTCCTGCGCGACAAGCTCGATCTCTCTTTGCGTGAGGCGCAGCACTATCTGGTCGGCCTCGGTTACGAAGCGCTCGCCGAGAAGTTCGCCGATCGCGCCGACGCGCAGCCGGACGCCACCGTGTTCCACGTCACGCAAGACCGTACGATCCGCGTGTCGTGGAAGCAGGAAATCCGGGCTGAGCTGCGTCAGATCTTCAACGGCGGCGAGTTCAAGCCGATCCTCGACGAAGCCCAGGCGATCCACAAGCAGGTGCTGCGTGGCCGCGTGTTCGTCGCGCTGCACATGCACGCGGGCGACGGCAACGTGCACACGAACCTGCCGGTCAACTCCGACAACTACGAGATGCTGCAGGACGCCCACACGGCGGTCGCGCGCATCATGAAGCTGGCGCGTTCGCTCGACGGCGTGATTTCCGGCGAGCACGGTATCGGCATCACCAAGCTCGAATTCCTCACCGAAGACGAGATCGGCGAATTCCGCGCGTACAAGCAGCGCGTCGATCCGCATGGGCGCTTCAACGCCGGCAAGCTGCTCGAAGGCGCCGACCTGCGCAACGCCTACACGCCGAGCTTCGGCCTGATGGGCTACGAATCGCTGATCATGCAGCAGTCCGACATCGGCGCGATTTCCGAGTCGATCAAGGACTGCCTGCGTTGCGGCAAGTGCAAGCCGGTGTGCGCGACCCACGTGCCGCGCGCGAATCTGCTGTACAGCCCGCGCAACAAGATTCTCGCGACTTCGTTGCTGGTCGAGGCGTTCCTGTACGAAGAGCAGACGCGCCGCGGCGTGTCGATCAAGCATTGGGACGAGTTCAACGACGTCGCCGATCACTGCACCGTCTGTCATAAGTGCGTGACGCCGTGCCCGGTGAAGATCGACTTCGGCGACGTGACGATGAACATGCGCAACCTGCTGCGCAAGATGGGCAAGAAGAAGTTCAATCCGGGCAACGCGGCCGGCATGTTCTTCCTGAACGCCACCAATCCGCAGACCATCAACCTCGCGCGCACCGCGATGATGGGCGTCGGCTACAAGGCGCAGCGCCTCGGCAACGACCTGCTGAAGAAGTTCGCGAAGAAGCAGACGGCGCACCCGCCGGCAACCGTCGGCAAGCCGCCGGTCACCCAGCAGGTGATCCACTTCATGAACAAGAAGATGCCGGGCAATCTGCCGAAGAAAACCGCGCGCGCGTTGCTGGATATCGAGGACAACAAGATCGTCCCGATCATCCGCAATCCGCAGACGACCAACGCCGACACGGAAGCGGTGTTCTACTTCCCCGGCTGCGGCTCGGAGCGGCTCTTCTCGCAAGTCGGTCTGGCGACCCAGGCGATGCTCTGGGAAGCAGGCGTGCAAACCGTGCTGCCGCCGGGCTATCTGTGCTGCGGCTATCCGCAGCGCGGCTCGGGCCAGTACGACAAGGCCGAGCAGATCGTCACGGATAACCGCGTGCTGTTCCACCGCGTCGCGAATACGTTGAACTATCTCGACATCAAGACGGTGGTGGTGTCGTGCGGCACGTGTTACGACCAGCTCGCCGGTTACGAATTCGAAAAGATTTTCCCCGGCTGCCGGATCATCGACATCCACGAGTTCCTGCTGGAGAAAGGCATCAAGCTCGACGGCGTGAACGGCGTGCGCTACATGTATCACGACCCATGCCATACGCCGATCAAGACGATGGACCCGGTCAAGCTCGTCAACGAACTGATGGGCTCGGAGAAAGACGGCTACAAGATCGAGAAGAACGATCGCTGCTGCGGCGAATCCGGCACGCTGGCCGTGACCCGTCCGGACATTTCGACGCAGGTGCGCTTTCGCAAGGAAGAGGAAATCCGCAAGGGCGCGGCGAAGCTGCGCGGCATTCCGCTGCTGGCGGAAGCTGGCGCGAACGCGATCAATCCGGCCAACGCATCGGCCGGCTCGGCGGGCGCGCCGAACGGCTCCGTGCTGAAGGCCGGCGACGGCCCGCAGCCGAAGGGCGCCACCGACGTGAAGATCCTGACGAGCTGCCCGTCCTGCCTGCAAGGTCTGTCGCGTTACAACGAAGATGCGAATATCGACGCGGATTACATCGTCGTCGAGATGGCACGTCACGTGCTAGGCGAGAACTGGATGGCCGACTACGTGCAACGGGCGAACAATGGCGGAATCGAGCGCGTGCTGGTTTAATGGCACCACTGACGATTTTTGCCTGAGGACGACGATGGATTGCGTTTTTTGCCGTGAAGATGGCGGCGATGTGCTGTGGCAGGACGATACCTTGCGCGTCGTCCTCGCCGACGAACACGATTACCCGGGCTTTTGCCGGGTGATCTGGAACAGGCATGTGGCCGAGTTTTCCGATCTCGACGGAAGCGACCGCGATCGCGTGATGAAGGCCGTGTACGCGGTCGAACGCGCGATGCGGCGCATCATGCAGCCGGTCAAGGTGAACCTGGCGAGCCTCGGCAACCAGGTGCCGCACGTGCACTGGCATGTGATTCCGCGTTTTTCGAACGACGCTCATTTCCCGCTGCCCATCTGGGCGCCGCGTCAACGCACGGTGTCCGAAGCCATGCTGTCATCGCGCCGCGCGCAAGCCACCCTGCTGCGCGAAGCGGTGCGACAGGAAATCGAACAAGCTCTTGGCTGAGCGCCCCCTAACCTGTCGCTTCGCGCCAGACCCCCGAGGGGGCGAAAACCTGGAGCGGCCCGGCGTTTTCATATGAGACCATCATGAGCGGACTGACTCCCGATACGCCGGTGCCGACCGGCGTGGTCGTGCATTCCAAATCGCGCGTGCTCGAATTGCAGTACGCAAACGGCGAATCGTACCGCCTGCCGTTCGAACTGCTGCGCGTGTATTCGCCGTCGGCGGAAGTGCAGGGCCACGGGCCCGGCCAGGAAACGCTGCAAACCGGCAAGCGCGAAGTGACGATCACGATGCTCGAAGGCGTCGGCAATTACGCGTTGCAGCCGACTTTCTCCGACGGGCACGCCACCGGCATCTATTCGTGGGACCTGCTGTACGACATGGCGGTCCGCCAGGATGAACTCTGGCGCGCCTATCTCGCCAAACTGGAAGCTGCCGGTGTGGACCGCGATATGCCGATGGTCCCAGCCGGTGCTGCGCACGGGCACTGTCACTGATACGATTCGCCCTGATCGCCGCACTGATGCGGCGCAACATTTCAGAATACGCGAAAGGACGAGCGCGATGAGCAAAACCCACTTCGGCTTTCAATCGGTCGACGAACAGGAAAAAGCGCAGAAGGTGGCGGGCGTGTTCCACTCGGTTGCCGCTAACTATGACTTGATGAACGACCTGATGTCGGGCGGGTTGCACCGGGCGTGGAAGGTGTTCACGATTGCCCAGGCCAACGTGCGGCCGGGTTTCAAGGTGCTCGACATCGCAGGCGGCACGGGCGATCTGTCCAAGGCGTTCGCGAAGCAGGCGGGCGACACCGGCGAGGTCTGGCATACCGACATCAACGAATCGATGCTGCGCGTGGGCCGCGACCGTTTGCTGGACAAGGGCGTGATCACCCCGGCGCTGCTCTGCGACGCGGAAAAGATTCCCTTCCCGGACAATTACTTCGACGTAGTGACTGTGGCATTCGGCTTGCGCAACATGACGCATAAGGACGTCGCGCTGGCTGAAATGCGCCGCGTGCTGAAGCCCGCGGGTCGTCTGCTGGTGCTGGAGTTCTCGAAGGTGTGGGATCCGCTCAAGAAGGCGTACGACGTCTATTCGTTCAAGGTGTTGCCGTGGCTCGGCGACCGCTTCGCGAAGGATGCCGAGAGCTACCGCTACCTTGCGGAGTCGATCCGAATGCATCCGGACCAGGAAACTTTAAAAACAATGATGGAACAAGCGGGTCTCGATGGCGTCAAATATTACAATTTGTCAGCTGGCGTGGTAGCTTTACATGTGGGGACCAAATACTAGGGTTCCTAACCCGTCGATTTTTAAAGGAAAGTACGAAATGTCCGATTCAGGTGTGTCATCTCCCCGTAAGGTTTCGAGGTCGTTGGTGAGAAGAATCGGACTGATCGCAATGGTCGGTCTGATCATGGCCGGCTCTCTCGCCTCGCTCGACGCGGAAGCTCGCCGCATGGGCGGTGGTCGTAGCATCGGCCGTCAGTCGAATACCGTTCAGCAGCAGGCGGCGCCTTCGCAGCCTTCCCAAAGCAATCAGGCCATGCAGCAGCGTGCCCAGCCGGCACCGGCGCCCACGCCGGCCGCGCAGCCTAACCGCTCACGCTGGCTCGGGCCGATCGCCGGTCTGGCCGCCGGGCTCGGCATCGCCGCGTTGCTGTCGCACTTCGGTCTGGGCGGTGCGTTCGCCAGCGCCATGGCCAACATCATCGTGATTGCCTTGATCGCGATGATCGCCATCTGGCTGATCCGCCGCTTCATGGGCCGCAAGCGCGATGCGGCACAACCGGCTTACGCGGGCGGCGCGCCGACTCTCAATTCGGGCGGCACCGGCTACTCGCAGGAACCGCGCTACACCGCGCCGCCCACCGGCTCGTACCTCGAACCGCAAGGCAACCCGCTCACTACGCCGTCCATCAACGCCGTGCCCGCTGTGCCGGCCGCCTTCGATTCGGAAGCGTTCCTGCGCAACGCCAAGGTGTATTTCGTGCGGCTGCAAGCCGCATGGGACGTCGGCAACATGGACGATATCCGTGAATTCACCACGCCCGAAATGTTCGCCGAAGTGAAGGTCGATCTGTCTTCGCGCGGTGCGCAGTCCAATCAGACCGACGTGGTGCAGTTGAACGCGGAATTGCTGGGCGTCGAAGAGCGCGCGAGCGAATACTTCGCCAGCGTGCGCTTCTCCGGCTTGATCCGCGAAGCACCGGGCGCGGCGGCGGAACCGTTCGTCGAAGTCTGGAACCTGTCGAAGTCGAACCGCGCCGGCGAAGGCTGGCTGCTGGCCGGCATCCAGCAGGTCGCGCAGCACTGACGCGCCAGCAGGGCAGAGCCGAAGCGGCACGGTTTAGTCCTGACTTTGCGCAAAGCGTTGGCCGTTCGGCATAGCGAGCCGCGAAGCGAACGGACGTTACAATAGGAACCCGCGTGGGCACCTCGCCCTCGCGGGTTTTTTCTTGCCACTTTCAATGACCCTCGCCGCCAAGCCTTTCGCTGCTGCTGTCAATCATCTGCTCGCCCGCGAATCGTGGGCTCGTGAGCGTCTCGCCCCCTACGCGGGCAAAACCGCCAGGCTGACGTGCGCGCCAGTCGTGCTGATGTTGCTGGTGCAGCCGGACGGCTATCTGAGCGCAGTCGGCGAAACCGAGGCGCAGCAGTTCGACGTGACCATCTCGGTGCCGTCCGACGCGCTGCCGGCCTTCGTGCAAGGCGGCCAGGCCGCCGTCATGAAGCACGTGAAGATAGAAGGCGACGCGGAGTTCGCGCAAGTGATCGCCAAGCTCGCCGAGCACCTGCGCTGGGAGCCGGAAGAAGACCTGGCCAAGCTGATCGGCGACGGTCCGGCATGGCGGATTGCCTCGGTCGTGCGCTCGGTCGGCGAACATGTGCAGCGCACCGGGCGCAACCTGCTCGATACGGCCGCCGAATATCTGCTCGACGAAAACCCGCAACTGGTGCGCCGCGCCGCGCTGGAGGATTTCAACGTCGAACTGGTCCGCGCGCGCGACGCCCTGGCGCGTGTGGAAAAGCGCATCGAGCGTCTTCAACAGAAGGTCGAAGCCCGCGGCGCCGAAACGCCGGGCGGCGCCGCCACGTCGCGCGGCACGCGCTAGTCACCGGGCACAACCATGCGTTTTCTGCGTTTCCTCAAGATTTTTTTCACGGTTATCCGATTCGGTCTCGATGAGATGATGCTCGGGCGCGTCAACGACCGGCGCGTGCGTCTGCTTCTGCGTATCACCACCATCGGCCGCAAGTTCGACGCGCCGCCGGGCGTGCGTTTGCGGCTCGCGCTCGAAAGCCTCGGGCCGATCTTCGTCAAGTTCGGCCAGGTGTTGTCCACCAGGCGAGATCTGTTGCCGGTCGACATCGCCAACGAATTGGCGAAGCTCCAGGATCAGGTGCCGCCATTCGATTCGACGGTTGCGATCGGGCTGGTGGAAAAGTCGCTCGGCGCGCCGGTCGACGTGCTGTTCGACGACTTCGAGCGGGTGCCGGTGGCGAGCGCGTCGATCGCGCAGGTGCACTTCGCCAAGGTGAAGGCCGGCCAGCACGCGGGCAAGGCGGTCGCGGTGAAGGTGCTGCGGCCGAACATGCTGCCGGTAATCGACTCCGACCTCGCGTTGCTGCGCGACATCGCCGTGTGGGCCGAGCGCCTGTGGGCCGACGGCAAGCGCCTGAAGCCGCGCGAAGTGGTTGCCGAATTCGATAAATACCTGCACGACGAGCTCGATCTGATGCGCGAGGCGGCCAACGGCAGCCAGCTGCGGCGCAATTTCGCCGGGCTCGATCTGCTGCTGGTGCCGGAGATGTACTGGGAGTTCTGCACGCCCACGGTGCTGGTGATGGAGCGCATGGTCGGCGTGCCGATCAGCCAGGTGGAAACGCTGCGCGCGGCGGGCGTCGACATTCCGAAGCTGGCGCGCGAAGGCGTGGAAATCTTCTTTACCCAGGTGTTCCGCGACGGGTTTTTTCATGCCGACATGCACCCCGGCAATATTCAGGTGAGCCTCGATCCGGCGCACTTCGGGCGCTATATCGCGCTCGATTTCGGCATCATCGGCGCGCTGTCGGACTTCGATAAGAACTATCTGGCGCAGAACTTCCTCGCGTTCTTCAAGCGCGACTACCATCGCGTCGCCACGTTGCACCTCGAGTCGGGCTGGGTGCCGCCGACCACCCGCGTCGAGGAACTGGAAAGCGCGATCCGCGCCGTCTGCGAGCCGTATTTCGACCGTGCGCTGAAAGATATTTCGCTGGGCCAGGTGCTGATGCGCCTTTTTTCGACCTCGCGCCGCTTCAACGTCGAGATTCAGCCGCAACTGGTGCTGCTGCAAAAAACCATGCTGAACGTGGAAGGGCTCGGCCGCTCGCTCGATCCGGAACTGGATCTGTGGAAGACCGCGAAGCCCTATCTCGAACGCTGGATGAACGAGCAGATCGGCCTGCGCGGCTGGTACGAGCGCCTGAAAATCGAGGCGCCGCAGTGGAGCAAGACACTGCCGCAGTTGCCGCGCCTGATCCATCACGTACTCGCTGAGCGTCACGACAACGCTCGCGGCATGAATGACGACATGATTCGCCAGATTCTGCTCGAGCAGAAACGCACGAACCGGTTGCTGCAAGGCTTGCTGCTGTTCGGCGTGGCGGTCGGCGTCGGCGCGGTATTGGCGCGGGCGTTTCTGGCGTTCGCCTACGGCGGTTGACCCCGATTCGGCTTCAGGTCCAAGTCTAGATTCAGATTCAGATTCAGATTCAGATGAGGCATCCCATGAGCGACCCAACGCAACCTTCCGCCTCCGACTTTGCGACCCGCGATCCCGACTCGCCGGCGTTCTGGGACGAGCGTTTCGAGCGTCATCACACGCCGTGGGATCAGGCGGGCGTGCCGTCCGCGTTTCAGTCGTTCGCAGCCCGCCACAGCGGCGCGGCCGTGCTGATTCCAGGTTGCGGCAGTGCTTACGAAGCGCTCTGGCTGGCCGAGCGCGGCAACCCCGTGCGGGCGATCGATTTTTCGCACGCCGCCGTCGCAGCCGCGCATGCGCAGTTGGGTGAGCAGCATGCGCACCTCGTCGAACAGGCTGATTTCTTCGCCTATGAACCGCCGTTCAAGCCCGCATGGATCTACGAGCGTGCGTTCCTTTGCGCGTTGCCGCCGGCGCGCCGTGCCGACTATGCGCAACGGGTGGCAGAACTGTTGCCTGCGGGCGCGCTGCTGGCCGGTTTCTTCTTTATCGGGGCGACGCCGAAAGGGCCGCCGTTCGGCATGGAGCGTGACGAATTGAACGCGCTCCTCGCGCCCAATTTCGACCTGATCGAAGACGAAGCCGTGAACGATTCGATTCCCGTCTTTGCCGGACGTGAGCGCTGGCTAACCTGGCGCCGCCGGGTTTGACGACGGCGCCGCTGCACTTCAGCGCGGCTCAGGCAACGTTTGAGCGCGGCACGGCGCGGCTCCAAAGCGGTTCAGGCCACACTTGAATCGGCGGCTGCCGCCCCCATCTCCGCCAACGGCGGCTGCGTCGAGCGCTCGTCCCCAAATTCCGGGGAGGGGATATCGTTTGCGGCTATAATTCAAGGCTTTGCAAGCGTTTACAAGATTTCAGTAGGGAAAAGATCATGCCGATCTACGCTTATCGTTGCGAATCATGCGGCTTCGGGAAGGACGTGCTTCAGAAGATGAGCGACCCCCAGTTGACGCAGTGTCCCGAATGCGGGAAAGACAGCTTTCGCAAGCAGGTGACTGCGGCCGGCTTCCAGTTGAAGGGCTCCGGCTGGTACGTCACCGATTTCCGCGGCGGCAATAGCGGTGCGGGCGCGCCCGCCAAACCCGACGCGAATGCCGCTTCGAATGGCGGCTCGGGCGAGAACGCCGCGGCCGCGAATGGCGATGGCGCGAAATCCGACACGGCTTCGGCCAACGGCGCGGCCGCAGCCGGTTCATCGAGCGCAGCGGCAACGCCGGCCGCGCCTGCTGCCGCACCGGCCGCTTCGAGCGGTGCCGGCAGCGCCTAGTGGGACTGCCGCTCCAACGAGCGGCGCACACGCCGCGCGCCGTTTACCGGCTCGCGCGGCTTTCTGGCGGTACACATGACGACGAAAAAAACGACGCTCAAATCGGTGTTCCTGACTGGCCTGCTGGTGCTGGTGCCTCTGGCCATCACACTGTGGGTGCTCGGCCTGATCATCGGCACGATGGACCAGACGCTGTTGCTGCTGCCGCGCGCATGGCAGCCGGAGCGCATATTCGGCTTCCGCCTGCCCGGCTTGGGCGCCGTGCTGACCTTGGCGTTCATCTTTGTCGTCGGGCTGTTGACGCAAAACTTCATTGGGCAGAAGCTCGTGAAGTGGTGGGAAGTCGTGGTCGCACACATTCCGGTGGTCGGCCCGATCTACACCAGTGTCAAGCAGGTATCGGACACCTTGCTGTCGAGCAGCGGCAACGCGTTTCGCAAAGCGCTGCTGATCGAGTATCCGCGCCGCGGCTCCTATACGATCGCGTTTCTGACCGGCATTCCGGGCGGCGACGTGGTCAATCACCTGAAAGAAGATTACGTCAGCGTGTATGTGCCGACTACGCCGAATCCGACGTCCGGCTTTTTCCTGATGGTGCCCAGGAGCGAAGTGATCGAACTCGACATGACGGTCGACGCCGCGCTCAAGTACATCGTCTCGATGGGCGTCGTGGCGCCTTCCGCGCCGCCGGCGCCGGTGCGCCGCACGACAGTCGAGCCTCCGCTGTAATGCCGGCGCGCAGCGTTTCACGCAGTGTTCAACTGCGGCGCGCCGTTCAACCAATGCAAAACGAAAGACAAACATCATGTCGATGAGATCTGAATACTGCGGTCTGGTGACCGAAGAACTGCTGGGCCAAACCGTCTCGCTGTGCGGCTGGGTAAGCCGCCGCCGCGACCATGGCGGCGTCATCTTCATCGACCTGCGCGACCGTGAAGGCCTCGTCCAGGTCGTCTGCGACCCGGATCGCGCTGAAATGTTCAAGGCCGCCGAAGGCGTGCGCAACGAATTCTGCCTGCAGATCAAGGGCGTGGTGCGCAGCCGTCCGGAAGGCACGACGAACGCCGCGTTGAAGAGCGGCAAGATCGAAGTGCTGTGCCACGAACTGATCGTCCTGAACCCGTCGATCACGCCGCCGTTCCAGCTCGACGACGACAACCTGTCGGAAACCACGCGTCTCACGCACCGCGTACTCGACCTGCGCCGTCCGCAGATGCAGCACAACCTGCGTCTGCGTTACCGCGTCGCGATCGAAGTGCGCAAGTATCTGGACGCGCAAGGCTTCATCGACATCGAAACGCCGATGCTCACCAAGAGCACGCCGGAAGGCGCGCGCGACTACCTCGTGCCATCGCGCACCAACGCGGGCCAGTTCTTCGCGCTGCCGCAGTCGCCGCAGCTGTTCAAGCAGTTGCTGATGGTGGCGAACTTCGATCGCTACTACCAGATCGTCAAGTGCTTCCGCGACGAAGACCTGCGCGCCGACCGTCAGCCGGAATTCACGCAGATCGACTGTGAAACCTCGTTCCTGTCGGAACAGGAAATCCGCGATCTGTTCGAGGCGATGATCCGCCACGTGTTCAAGGAAACGATCGGCGTTTCGCTGGACGAGAAATTCCCGGTCATGCTGTATTCGGAAGCGATGCGCCGCTTCGGTTCGGACAAGCCGGACCTGCGCGTGAAGCTTGAATTCACGGATTTGACGGATGCGGTGCGAGACGTCGACTTCAAGGTGTTCAGCACGCCGGCCAACACGAAAGATGGCCGCGTCGCGGCGATCCGCGTGCCGAAGGGCGGCGAGCTCTCGCGTGGCGATATCGACAGCTACACGGAATTCGTGCGTATTTACGGCGCGAAGGGTCTCGCGTGGATCAAGGTCAACGAAGTGGCGAAGGGCCGTGACGGTCTGCAAAGTCCGATCGTCAAGAACCTGCACGACGAAGCGGTCAAGGCGATCATCGAGCGCACCGGCGCGCAAGACGGCGACATCATTTTCTTCGCGGCGGACCGTGCGAAGGTGGTGAACGACAGCCTGGGCGCGCTGCGTCTGAAGATCGGCCATTCGGAGTTCGGCAAGGCCAACGGTCTCGTCGAGTCCGGCTGGAAGCCGTTGTGGGTGATCGACTTCCCGATGTTCGAATACGACGAGGAAGACAACCGCTACGTCGCCGCGCATCACCCGTTCACGAGCCCGAAGGACGAGCACCTCGAGTATCTGGAAACGGATCCGGCGCGCTGCCTCGCGAAGGCCTACGACATGGTGCTGAACGGCTGGGAAATCGGCGGCGGTTCGGTGCGTATCCATCGTGAGGAAGTGCAGAGCAAGGTGTTCCGCGCGCTGAAGATCAACGCGGAAGAAGCGCAAGCCAAGTTCGGCTTCCTGCTCGACGCGCTGCAATACGGTGCGCCGCCGCATGGCGGTATCGCGTTCGGTCTGGACCGCATTGTCACGATGATGGCCGGCGCCGATTCGATCCGCGACGTGATTGCGTTCCCGAAGACGCAACGCGCGCAGTGTCTGCTCACGCAGGCCCCGAGCGAAGTGGACGAGCGTCAGTTGCGCGAGTTGCATATCCGTCTGCGTACGCCGGAACCGAAGGCATAAGCTGAACACGCGAGCCAAGGCTGCCTGAGAGCCGGCAGCACGAGGTAGACGAAAAGCGAAACGAAAAAGGCGCCCATGCGCCTTTTTCGTTTTTTGCGTTACAGTCGATGCAACTGCTTTCGACCGTCAACCGACATGTAGCGCGCAAGCGTTGCGCCCAGTTTTCACGTCATGCCGAAACCGCCGAAGATTCCGCAATCCGTGCTTGTCATCATCCATACGCCCTCGCTCGACGTGCTGCTGATCGAGCGCGCCGACCACGCGGGTTTCTGGCAGTCGGTGACCGGTTCCAAAGACCAGCTCGACGAACCGCTCATCGAGACGGCCGCGCGCGAGGTCGCCGAAGAGACCGGCATCGCGATCGGCAGTAAGCTGGTGCCGCAGAGCGCGTTGTTCGATTGGCAATATTCGATCGAATACGAGATCTATCCGGAGTTCCGGCATCGTTATGCTGAAGGCGTGATCCACAACACCGAGCATTGGTTCAGTGTGGAGGTGCCTGAGCAGCTTGAGGTGACGCTTGCGCCGCGCGAGCATACGGCGTTTCTGTGGCTGCCGTATGAAGAGGCGGCGTCGCGCTGCTTTTCGTCGTCGAATGCGGATGCGATCTTGCAGTTGCCCAAGAGGCTCGAGGCCAGACGGCTTAGTGCCCGGCCTGGTGAACGGCTGGACGCACCCGTCGATGGACACCCCAAGGAGCGGGGCCGGTGAGCGTCGGCGGCGCGCGCCGTTTCGCTCGACTGCGGCAATCGCTGCTCGGCCGCCGCTATTGGCAACGTTACCGCTTCACCAGCGGCAACGACGTCAAGCTGCTGCGCTCCGGCGACGAGTTCTTCGCCGCGCTGGTCGAGCGCATCGACGCGGCGCGCAACGACGTGGTTCTCGAAACCTACATCTTCTGCGATGACAACGCCGGCCAGGCAGTCAGCGCGGCGCTGCTGCGCGCGGCCTCGCGCGGCGTGAAGGTGCGCGCGATCACCGACGGCATCGGCACCGCGCGGCTGCCGATGTTCAACGAGTGGCCCGTTGCCGGCATCGATCATCGCATCTACAACCCGCATCTGTTCGGCCGCTTCGGCTTTTCGCGCACGCACCGCAAGCTGGCAGTGATCGACGACCAGTATGCGTATTGCGGCGGCATCAACATCGTCGACGATTACGAGAACAACGGCGAGACGCTGCCTTACCGGCGCTGGGACTTCGCGGTCGAATTGCATGGGCCGGTGGTCGCGGACGTCAGCCAGGCGTTCGAGCTGCAATGGCGGCGGATTCGTCTCGGGCATCGTCCGCTCGAGTCGCTGGAGCCCGATCTCGGCCCGAAGACCAGCGCGTCGCTCGGCGATCTGCGCCGGCGCCGCCGTCGCCGTAACGAGGCACTGTGGGCCGGCGGCCAACCGTGCGTGGCCTTCGTCGCGCGCGATAACCTGATCAACCGCCGCGCCATCGAAAAGGCGTATCTGACCGCGATCGGCCAGGCGCGCCGCGAAGTGCTGCTCGCCAACCCGTACTTCATGCCGGGGCGCAAGCTGCGGCGCGCGCTGGTGCTGGCGGCGCGGCGCGGCGTCGAAGTGAAGCTGATCATCGGGCGCAAGGAGTTCAAGGCGCTCGATTACGCGGTGCCGTTTCTGTACCGCGCGTTGCTCAAAGCGGGCGTGCAGATCGCCGAGTACGAGAAGACCATGCTGCACGGCAAGGTCGCCGTGGTGGATTCGAACTGGGCAACGGTCGGCTCGTCGAACCTCGACGCGTTGAGCCTGATGCTCAACAACGAAGCCAACGTGGTGCTGGTGAACGACCCGTCGATCGACGCGCTGCGCGAAGCGATCCTCGTCGCGTTCAAGGATTCGCGCCGGATCGACGAGGCGCGTTACGACGCGCGTCCGGCTGGCGAGCGTGTGCTCAACTGGCTCGCCTATACGACCTATCGCGCAGTGATGAAGCTGCTGACGGTGGGCGGATACGATTAGTGCCGCGTTTGCGCACCACATCTTTCAGAACGCTCTGAGTGACTCCGCCGCTTCGTCGTGCACATAATCGCCGCTCAATAAAACTGGTGAGTCACGGCGTGTTAGGCACACTGCGCGGAGCGACGCACCGGCCCGCCGCCTTGCCGGCTGATCCGCAAAGTCTCGTCAGTTGAGCACCATCTCCGCCGCGGCGCACCGCCAACCGCGCCCTTCCGGCTGCATCTCCGCACCGCCCCCGCTCGCCAAACCCTTCTTCGATCGATCCACTTCCTGCATCATGTCTCCTGCGCACAAAAACAGCGCGCGCGAGCGCTGGGCCGCGCCCGCCACAACCTCCTCACGATCCGTATCCCTTCAATGCAACAACATTGGACGCAGAAGAAAAGGCAAACGCCTCTAAAAAATCTCATTCCTCTGATTGACGGATGCCGCAGAATTGAAACCAGGTTAGAAACCGGTTTCTAATAAAGTCCTTGTTTCGCGGACGGCGGCACTCAATAATAGTACGGCCGTTCGATTTTCTTTCGGTCACATTGGAACGGTAAAAAAGCTATGCGAAAAGGCGAACAAACACGCGCCGCGATTCTCGACGCAGCACTCGATCTGGCAAGCCGCGACGGACTGGAAGGTCTGACGATTGGGCTTCTGGCCGAGCGCATGCAGATGAGCAAAAGCGGTGTGTTCGCGCATTTCGGGTCGCGCGAGGATTTGCAGGTCGAAGTCGTGCGCGAATACCACCGTCGTTTCGAAGACGAGGTGTTTTTCCCGAGTCTGCGCGAGCCGCGTGGCTTGCCGCGCTTGCGCGCCATGATTTCACGCTGGATCGAGAAGCGCATTCAGGAAGTCACCACCGGGTGCATCTACATCAGCGGCGCCGTTGAATACGACGACCGCGCGGACAACCCGGTGCGTGAGCAACTGGTGTCGAGCGTGACGATCTGGCGTGCGGCGCTCACTCGTGCGATTTCGCAGGCGGTGGAAGAAGGGCATCTGCGTGCCGATACCGATCCGCAGCTGATGCTGTTCGAACTGTATAGCTTCACGCTCGGTCTGCATCACGACGCGCGCTTCCTGCACTTGCCGGATGCGGTGCGTCTCACGTGGGCCGCGCTGGAAAAATTGATTGTTTCGTATCAAAGCGAAAGCCGTTAGCAGGGCCGCCGAACCGGACCGACACACCGGACCCACCGGATTCAGCGGCGCGGAATCCGACCACGGACTCAGCGAACGGCCTGGCTTCTTGTCAAACTTTGGAGAGAGTCATGGGACAGTACGCCGCGCCGCTGCGCGACATGCAATTCGTGTTGCACGAACTGCTCAACGTCGAAGCCGAAATCAAGCAGATGCCGAAGCACGCGGATCTCGATGCCGACACGATCAACGCGGTGCTCGAAGAGGCTGGCAAGTTCTGCTCCGAAGTGCTGTTCCCGCTCAATCATAGCGGCGACCAGGAGGGCTGCACCTACGTGGAAGCCGGCTGGCCCGCCCTCGGCTGCGATCCCGAATACGGCGGCCAGGGCCTGCCCGCGTTCGTCAACAACGCGCTGTATGAAATGCTGAACTCGGCGAACCAGGCGTGGACGATGTATCCGGGCCTCTCGCACGGTGCATACGAATGTCTGCACGCGCATGGCACGCCGGAGTTGCAGCAGCGCTATCTGCCGAAGCTGGTGGCGGGCGTCTGGACCGGCACGATGTGTCTGACCGAACCGCATTGCGGCACCGACCTGGGCATTCTGCGCACCAAGGCAGAACCGAACAGCGACGGCTCGTACGCGATCAGCGGCACGAAGATTTTCATCTCCAGCGGCGAACACGATCTCGCGGAGAACATCGTTCACCTCGTGCTCGCGCGTCTGCCGGATGCGCCCGGGGGCACCAAGGGCATTTCGCTTTTCATCGTGCCGAAGTTCGTGCCGAACGAAGCAGGCGAGCCGGGCGAACGCAACGGCGTGAAGTGCGGGTCCATCGAACACAAGATGGGCATTCACGGCAACGCGACCTGCGTGATCAATCTCGACAACGCGAAGGGCTGGCTGGTCGGCGAGCCGAACAAAGGCTTGAACGCGATGTTCGTGATGATGAACGCGGCGCGTCTGGGCGTCGGCATGCAAAGCCTGGGCCTGACCGAAGTCGCATATCAGAACTCGCTGGTGTACGCGAAAGAGCGTCTGCAGATGCGTTCGCTGAGCGGCCCGAAGGCGCCGGAAAAGGCCGCCGACCCGATCATCGTTCACCCGGACGTGCGTCGCATGCTGCTCACGCAGAAGGCCTACGCCGAAGCCGCGCGCGCCTTCTCGTACTGGTCCGCGCTGCATATCGACAAGGAACTGTCGCACGGCGACGAATCGGTGCGCAAGGAAGCAGCGGATCTCGTCGCGCTGCTTACGCCGATCCTGAAAGCGTTCCTGTCGGACAACGCGTTCGAAAGCACGAACCACGCGATGCAGATCTACGGCGGCCACGGCTTCATCGCCGAGTGGGGCATGGAGCAATACGTGCGCGACGCGCGCATCAACATGATCTACGAAGGCACCAACGCGATTCAGGCGCTCGACCTGCTGGGCCGCAAGATTCTCGGCGACATGGGCGCCAAGATGAAGAAGTTCGGCAAGCTGGTGGCGGAATTTGTCGAAGCCGAAGGCGTGAAGCCCGAGATGCAGGAGTTCATCAACCCGCTCGCCGACATCGGCGAAAAGGTGCAGAAGCTGACGATGGAAATCGGCATGAAGGCGATGCAGAACCCGGACGAAGTCGGCGCGGCCGCCGTGCCGTATCTGCGCACCGTCGGCCATCTCGTGTTCGCGTACTTCTGGGCGCGCATGGCGCGTGTGGCGCTGGACAAGGAAGCATCGGGCGATCCGTTCTACAAGGCCAAGCTCGCCACCGCACGCTTCTACTTTGCAAAGCTGCTGCCCGAAACGGCGATGACGATCCGTCAGGCGCGTGCAGGTTCCAGGTCGCTGATGGAAGTCGACGAAGCGCTGTTCTAAGCACCTATCACGGCAAGCGCCACGCGCTCAAAAGACGCGTGGCGCTTCGCCCAGCCACACATCGCGAAACAGTCGAGACACATTCGCGACACCGCATAACTCCCCCGGAGGAACGACGTGAGCAATCTGATCATTCGCAAGGTAGCCGTGCTCGGCGCCGGCGTGATGGGCGCGCAGATCGCCGCGCACCTGATCAACGCCAAGGTGCCCGTGCTGCTGTTCGACCTGCCCGCCAAGGAAGGCCCGAAGAACGCGATCGCATTGAAGGCGATCGAGAACCTGAAGAAGCTGTCGCCGGCGCCGTTCGGCGTGAAGGACGACGCGCAATACATCCAGCCCGCGAATTACGACGACGACATCGCCAAGCTCGAAGAGTGCGATCTGGTGATCGAAGCGATCGCCGAACGGATGGACTGGAAGCACGACCTCTACAAGAAAGTCTCGCCGCATATCGCGCCGAACGCGATCTTCGCAACCAACACGTCGGGCCTGTCGATCACCGAACTGTCGCAAGGTTTCTCGGATGAACTGAAGGCGCGCTTCTGCGGCGTGCACTTCTTCAATCCGCCGCGCTACATGCACCTGGTCGAACTGATTCCCACGGCGACGACGCGTCCGGAAATCCTCGATCAACTGGAATCGTTCCTGACGAGCGTGGTCGGCAAGGGCGTTGTGCGTGCAAAAGACACGCCGAACTTCATCGCCAACCGCGTCGGAATTTTTTCGATCCTCGCGGTGATTACCGAAGCCGCGAAATTCGGCCTGCGTTTCGACGAAGTGGACGACCTCACGGGTTCACGCCTCGGCCGTGCGAAGTCGGCAACGTTCCGCACCGCCGACGTGGTCGGTCTCGATACGATGGCGCACGTCATCAAGACGATGCAGGACAACCTGAAGGACGATCCGTTCTTCCCGGTCTACGAAACGCCCGCTGTGCTGGCCGAACTGGTGAAGAAGGGCGCGCTCGGTCAGAAAACCGGCGGCGGCTTCTACAGGAAGGAAGGCAAGGCGATCAAGGTGCTCGATCCGAAAACGGGCGAGTACGTCGACGGCGGCGCGAAGGCGGATGAACTGGTCGGCCGCATTCTGAAGCGTCCGCCGGCGGAGCGTCTGAAGCTCTTGCGCGAATCGGAACATCCGCAGGCGCAGTTCCTATGGTCGATCTTCCGCGACGTGTTCCACTACATCGGCGTGCATCTGGAATCGATCGCCGACAACGCGCGCGACGTCGATCTCGCGATCCGCTGGGGCTTCGGCTGGAACGAAGGGCCGTTCGAAGGCTGGCAGACGGCAGGCTGGAAGCAGGTCGCCGAATGGGTGCAGGAAGACATCGCGGCGGGCAAGGCGCTGTCGAATGCGCCGCTGCCGTCGTGGGTGCTGGACGGCCCGGTTGCCGAGAAGGGCGGCGTGCATACGAACGAAGGTTCGTGGTCGCCGGCTTCGAAGACGTTCGTGCCGCGCTCGTCTCTCTCCGTGTACGACAGGCAGGTGTTCCGTGCGCCGCTGGTCGGCGAAACGGCGGCTGATCCGAAGACCTACGGCAAAACGCTGTTCGAAACCGACGCCGTGCGCGCATGGGTCGACGATCGCGCGGGCGAGAACGATGTGCTGATCGTGTCGTTCAAGAGCAAGATGAACACGATCGGACCGTCGGTGATCGACGGTCTGACGCAAGCAATCGAGCTGGCCGAAAAGGACTACAAGGGTCTGGTGGTATGGCAGCCGACGTCGCTGAAACTCGGCACGCCGGGCGGCCCATTCTCCGCGGGCGCCAACCTCGAGGAAGCGATGCCTGCGTTCATGATGGGCGGCGCGAAAGGCATCGAGCCGTTCGTGAAGAAATTCCAGCAAGGCATGCTGCGCGTGAAGTACGCGAGCGTGCCGGTCGTCTCGGCGGTGTCGGGCATCGCGCTCGGCGGCGGCTGCGAACTGGTGCTGCATAGCGCGAAGCGTGTCGCGCACATCGAAAGCTATATCGGTCTGGTGGAAGTCGGCGTGGGCCTCGTGCCCGCCGGCGGCGGTCTGAAGGAAGCGGCGCTGCGCGCGGCGGAAGCCGCGACGCAAGTGGGCGCGACCAACGACTTGCTGAAGTTCGTGCAGAAGTCGTTCGAAAACGCGGCGATGGCGAAGGTCTCGGCCTCCGCACTCGACGCCCGCGCGATGGGCTACCTGAAGCCGTCCGACACGATCGTCTTCAACGTGTTCGAACTGCTCGACGTCGCGAAGAAAGAAGCGCGCGCACTGTCGGCGGCGGGTTACCGTCCGCCGCTGCGCGTCACACAAGTGCCGGTCGCGGGCCGCTCGGCGATCTCGACCATCAAGGCATCGCTCGTCAACATGCGCGACGGCCGGTTCATCAGCGAGCACGATTTCCTGATCGCGAGCCGCATCGCGGAAGCGGTGTGCGGCGGCGACGTGGAAGCGGGCAGCCTCGTCGACGAAGAATGGCTGCTGCAACTCGAGCGTCGTGCGTTCGTCGATCTGCTCGGCACGCAAAAGACGCAGGAACGGATCATGGGCATGTTGCAAACCGGCAAGCCGGTTCGTAACTAAGCGCGGCGCGGACAGCAATCATATGCATGGGACCGGAGTAAGGCGCTGAAGCGCCAACTCTGGTCGACCGCGATGAGACTGCATGGGACCAGAGTAAGGCGCTAAAGCGCCAACTCTGGTCGACAAAGGAGCTTTAAATGGCAAAGCAATTGCAAGACGCATACATCGTCGCCGCGAGCCGCACGCCGATCGGCAAGGCGCCGCGCGGCATGTTCAGGAACACGCGCCCGGACGAACTGCTGGTGCACGCGATCAGATCGGCCGTGGCGCAAGTGCCCGGCCTCGACACCAGGGTGATCGAGGACGCGATCGTCGGTTGCGCGATTCCCGAAGCGGAACAAGGGCTCAACGTCGCGCGGATCGGCGCTTTGCTGGCCGGCCTGCCGAACACGGTCGGCGGCGTGACGGTGAACCGCTTCTGCGCGTCCGGCCTGACGGCGCTCGCCATGGCCGCCGACCGCATTCGCGTTGGTGAATCGGACGCGATGATCGCGTGCGGCTGCGAGTCGATGAGCATGGTGCCGATGATGGGCAACAAGCCGTCGCTGTCGCCGCATATCTTCGATCGCAATGAGGACGTGGGCATTGCGTACGGCATGGGTCTCACCGCGGAGAAGGTCGCCGAGCGCTGGAAGATCAGCCGCGAAGCGCAAGACGCGTTTTCGGTCGAATCGCACCGCCGCGCGATCGCCGCGCAGCAGGCCGGCGAATTCAACGACGAAATCGCCGCGTACACGATCACCGAGCGCTTCCCTGATCTCGCCAGCGGCGAAGTGCGGGTGAAGACGCGCGAAGTCGCGCTCGACGAAGGTCCGCGCGCGGATACGTCGCTGGAAGGTCTCGCCAAGCTGCGCACGGTGTTCGCGAACAAGGGCTCGGTGACGGCGGGCAACAGCTCGCAAACGTCGGACGGCGCGGGCGCGTTGATCGTCGTGTCGGAAAGGATGCTCAAGCAGTTCAACCTCACGCCGCTCGCGCGCTTCGTCAGCTTCGCCGTGCGCGGCGTGCCGCCGGAAATCATGGGCATCGGCCCAAAGGAAGCGATTCCGGCCGCGCTGAGGGCCGCGGGTCTCAAGCAGGACGACCTCGACTGGATCGAACTGAACGAAGCGTTCGCCGCGCAATCGCTGGCGGTGATTCAGGACCTCGGTCTCGATCCGTCGAAGATCAACCCGCTCGGCGGCGCGATCGCGTTGGGCCACCCGCTCGGGGCGACAGGCGCGATTCGTGCGTCGACGGTCGTGCATGGCCTGCGCCGCCGCAACTACAAGTACGGCATGGTGACGATGTGCGTCGGCACCGGCATGGGCGCGGCGGGCATCATCGAGCGCCTGTAAGCTTGGCTTGATAAAGACCGCATGAACGGTTCGCGGGCTGTGTGGCTTGCGAACCGTTTTCACATTCTCAGCAAGAGTACGGAGGAGATGACGATGGATATTCTGGTCGAGCGCGCCGACGGCGTGCTGACGATTGCCTTCAACCGGCCCGACAAGAAGAACGCGATTACGGCCGCGATGTATCAGACAATGGCCGACGCGCTGGTCGAGGCGCAAGGCGATGCCTCGGTGCGGGCCATTCTGATTCGCGGCAGCGCGGGCATTTTCAGCGCCGGCAACGATCTCGAAGACTTCATGAAGTCGCCGCCGGGCGGCGAAAACTCGCCGGTGTTCCAGTTCCTGCGCGCAATCAGCTCGGCGGAAAAGCCGCTGGTGGCGTCGGTGGCGGGGCCGGCGGTCGGCATCGGCACGACGCTGCTGCTGCATTGCGATCTGGTTTATGCGGCGGACACGGCGAGCTTTTCGCTACCGTTCGCGCAACTTGGGTTGTGTCCGGAAGCGGCGTCGAGCCTCTTGTTGCAGCGTGTCGCCGGCTATCAGGCGGCGGCGGAAAAGCTGCTGCTCGGCGAAGCCTTCGACGCGCGCGAAGCACAACGCATAGGCTTCGTGAATCGCCTGCTGCCCGCCGCCGAAGTTGATGCGTTCGCGGCTTCGCAAGCCGCGAAGCTGGCCGCGTTGCCGGCCTCGTCGTTGCGTGTGACGAAGAGCTTGATGAAGCGCGCGAGCCACCACGACGTGCAAACGCAAATGACGGAAGAAGCCGTGCACTTCGGCAAGATGCTGCTTGCGCCGGAAGCGCGCGAGGCGTTCAAGGCGTTCTTCGAGAAGCGCAAGCCGGACTTCCGGCAGTTCGATTGAGGTGTCGCGTGTGGACGCTTCAACCTGCGGCTCAACTCAAGGCTGCGCCGGCTGCAACGTGTCGTAGTCGACGTAGCTCGTTTCGCGGCAGAAGCTGACGAGCCGCACGCCCGCCTTGCGGGCAATCGCAATCGCGAGCGACGACGGCGCCGAGATCGTGGCGAGCATCGGCACGTCGACGCGCGCGGCCTTGCGCACCAGTTCATAGCTGGCGCGGCTCGACAGAAACACGAAACCGTCCTGGGTGTCCACGCGATCGAGCACGAGTTGGCCGATCAGCTTGTCGAGCGCGTTGTGGCGGCCGACGTCCTCGAACGCGTAGCGGATCGCGCCTGCCGCGTCGCACCATGCGGCGGCATGCAGGCCGCCGGTTAGCCGCGTCAGCGCCTGATGCTCCGGCAACTCGCGGGCGGCGCGAGCAATGGCATCCGGCGCGAGCCGTTGCAGGAAGCCGGTGTCGGGCACCCGCTCCGGCTTCAGATCCAGCAGATCGATGCTTTCGATCCCGCACACGCCGCAGCCGGTCCGCCCGGCCAGCGCGCGGCGCTTCTCCTTCAACGAGACGAACGCCTGCTGCACGACCTGCAATTGCACTTCGGCATGCGGCAATTCGCCATCGTCGTGCAATTCGACCTCGATGTCCTGAATGTCGCTGCCGCGCTCCACGATGCCTTCCGAAATCGCGAAGCCGACCGCGAACGCTTCCAGATCGCAGGGCGTGCACATCATCACCGCGTGCGAAATGCCGTTGAAGACAAGCGCCACCGGCCACTCCTGACCGACGTGATCGGTGACGGTTTCGACCGCAGCGCCGCGATGCCGGTGCACCTGGCGCGCCACGGCACCCGGCTGCCCGGTTGTTTCCAGTTCGTTCAAGCTGGTTCACTCCTTTGCCATGCCGCGCGCGTGAGCGGCGTGCGGCCTTGTCCGGCGCCGCGAAGCGACTCCGGGTGGCCCAAGGCGGCTCCAAGCCAGACCGCCTTCGCGCGAATAAGGTTCTAAAATACCCCAAGCCGGGCTTGCGCGTTGCCCGTCATCAAAGAGGAACTTTGTCATGGGACTCAACGAAGCACCGCTGCTGTTCAACTTCGAGGTCGAGTCTTCGGAGAATTTCACCTACATCCCCATGTCGGTGCGGTTCAATCTCGACCGTTTCGGCCTGCGCATCACGCTCGCGCAGTGGCAGTTGCTGCCGCTCGAGGACCGCAAATTGCTGGCGCGTTTCCCGGTCGAGGAAGACGCGGAAATCGAGCCGAATTTCGATCACGCGCTGTTCGAAATGCTGCGCACCCATGCGAACGTCGAACCGGAATGGTTCACGCCCGAGGAGGCGCCGGCCTGGTGCCGCACCGACAGCGTGCCGGACGGCATCGCGCATCAGGCGGGGCTCGCCGGTCTCGCCACGCCGAGCGTCGCCCAGTGGGCCGCCCTCCAGCCGTTCAAGCGCTACGTGCTCGCGAAATTGTCGCGCAAGCCGGAAGCGAACCACGACTTCGTCCCTGCGATGAAAGAATTCGGTGCGGCCGGCTAGGTGCGACCGGCTAGGCGCGGCCCGCGGTTTTTTTCACCCACCACCCTCAACCTGTTCCGAACGCTGCCGTTATCCATGGGTTGGCGCGTAAAAGGACTTGCATCGATGCGCCCCGGCGCACCGGCAGCGGCCGCGCGCTCCCGTCCGCAGAACGATTGACGTTCGGAACCCATGACTCCTTTTCTAACGAAACGGCTGCTGATCAATATGGCGGTCGTTGTCGCCGCGGTCGGCGCGAATGCGTTCGTCGCCTACACGCAGATTTGCGGCCAACGCGACGCCGACGCGCGCATGCTGCGTTCGACGAACGTGCGCCAGAACCTCGACGCCTACCAGGCGGCGCTCGACGGCGGACTCGCGGCGCTCGGCCGTTTCGAAGCATCGGGCGAGTCGGCGCCTGCCAATGCGGCCACCACGATGACGGCAACGCTCGCCGGTATCGAGCGCGATCTGCGTGTCGAACTCGCTGGCGAACCGGCCATGCTCGCCGCGTTAGCCAGGCTGAGCGCGGACAGCCAGACGCTGCAACATGACCTCGACGACGCGCTCGTCAGAAGCGCCCAAGCCGAACCGGATACCTCGCGCACGTGGGCGGCGTCCGCCTATACGCATCTCGGGCTTGGGCTGAATCGCGTCGAAGCCGGCCTGGCGGCGTTGCGCGGCGAGGAGAACCGCGCGTTGAAGGCGTCGCTCGCAGCCTCGGCGAGCGAAACCCGGCGCGCGACGTTGCTGCTGATCTTGACGATGCTGGCCGGCAGCGCGCTGCTGATCTTCACGTTCGGCGCACGCGAAAACAGCGCGCGCGAGAAGCTGCGCAGCGTCCGCGCACTCGGCCGCAACGACGAGCGTTTTCGCAGCCTGTTCGACGACCATCCGGTCCCGATGTACATCTTCGATCGCGAGACGCTGCGCTTTCTCGCCGTCAACGCGGCCGCGATTCAGCAATACGGTTACACGGAAAGCGAGTTTCTCCGCACCACGATTCGCGCGATCCGGCCGGACACCGAAGTCCCGCGTCTCGAATCGCACCTGCAACGCAGCGACGCGGTGCCGCACGGCCGCACGATGGCGGGCATCTGGCATCACCGGCGCAAGGACGGCTCCATGATCAGCGCCGACATTTCGTATCACGCGCTGAATTTCATGGGCCGCGCCGCGTTCTTCGTGCTGGCCGACGACGTCACCGAGCAGATCAACGCCGAGGCCGAAGCGCAGCGTTCGAACCAGATGCTCGAAACGGTGATCGACAACATTCCGCAGCGCATTTTCTGGAAAGATCGGCAATCGCGCTATCTCGGCTGCAACATGGCGTTCGCGCGCGATGCGGGGCTCGCCTATCCCGAGCAGGTGGTGGGCAAGAGCGACGCCGACATGCCGTGGCGCGCATTCGCCGATCTGCTTAACGAACACGACAAGGAGGTGGTGAGCACCGGCGTGCCGAAGATGAATTTCGAAGTCGACGTGGTGATCGACGGCGTGCACCGCACCACGATGACGAGCAAGCTGCCGTTCACCGACAGCGACGGCCGCGTGATCGGCGTGCTCGGTTCCTACACGGACATCACCGAGCGCAAGCGCGCCGATCTCGCGTTGCGTCTGCAAAGCCGCGCGCTCGACGCCAGCGTCAACGCGATTCTGATCACCGCGCCGTCGCCGGCGGGCAATCTGATTGAATACGTGAACCCCGCGTTCATGCGCATCACCGGTTACGATCCCGCCGAGGTGATCGGCCACGATTGCCGCGTGCTGCAGCGCGATGACCGCGACCAGGAAGGTGTCGCGTCGATCCGCCAGGCGCTCGCGGCGAACCGCGAAGTGAGCGCGGTGGTGCGCAACTATCGCAAGGACGGCGCGCTGTTCTGGAATCAGCTGTTCATCGCGCCAGTGCCGAACGCGGAAGGCGTGATTACGCATCACATCGGCGTGATCAACGACGTGACCGATCTGATGCGCTATCAGGAACAGCTCGAATACCAGGCCAACTACGATAGCCTGACGCGGCTGCCCAATCGCAACCTGCTGCGCGACCGTCTGCAGCATGCGTTGATCGTCGCACAGCGGCAGCACAAGGGCGTCGCGGTCGTGTTCATCGATCTGGACGGCTTCAAGAACGTCAACGACAGCCTCGGCCATAGCGTCGGCGACCGTCTGTTGAGCGTGGTCGCCGAGCGGCTCGCGCGCTGCACGCGCACGAGCGACACGGTGGCGCGGCACGGCGGCGACGAGTTCGTGATCGTGATGACCGACACCGTCGACGAACAATCGCTGATCGCGTGGATGGAGCGCGTGCGTGCGTCGATTTCCGAGCCGGTCTGGCTCGACGGCACCGAGCTGTACGTGGGCTGCAGCATGGGCGCGAGCCTCTTCCCGCAAGACGGCGACGACGCCGAAACGCTGATGAAAAAGGCCGACCTCGCGATGTATCGCGCGAAGGACATGGGCCGCAACACGTTCCAGTTCTATCAGCCGGAGATGAACGCGAGCGTGGGCGCGCGGCTGAATCTCGAACGGCGTCTGCGCCGCGCGTTGCGCGACAACGAATTCCTGCTGCACTACCAGCCGCAGGTGGACATCGAGAGCGGGCAGATCGTCGGCACGGAAGCGCTGGTGCGCTGGCGCGATCCCGAAGTGGGACTGGTGCCGCCGTCTTCGTTCATTCCGGTCGCGGAGGAAAGCGGCTTGATCGGGCCGCTTTCGGAGTGGGTGTTGCGTGAGGCGTGCCGCCAGAACAAGGCCTGGCAGGACGAAGGTTTGCCGCCGGCGCGCGTGTCGGTGAACTTGTCCGCGCGGGTTTTCCAGCAGCGCGATATCGCGAAGCTGGTGATGCAGGTGCTGGCCGAGACCGGGCTCGAACCGCAATACCTCGAACTCGAACTGACCGAAAGCACGATCATGCGCAACGCCGAGGAAGCGGTGTCGATGCTCAACGAACTGCACGCGCTCGGCATCGGTCTCGCCATCGACGACTTCGGCACCGGCTATTCGAGTCTCAGCTATCTGAAGCGCTTTCCCGTGGACCGTCTGAAGATCGACCGCTCGTTCGTGTCGGACATCGGCATTTCAGGCGACGATGAGACCATCACCTCGGCGATCATCGCTCTCGCGCATTCGCTGAAGCTGCAGGTCATCGCCGAAGGCGTGGAGACGTCCGCGCAGCTCGACTTTCTCAGGGAGCGCGCGTGCGACGAGATGCAGGGCTTTTACTTCGCGAAACCTTTGTCGACGGACGCGATTTCCGAGTTGTTCCAGGGCGGAGTGGGGCGCGAACTGGCGACGGTGTGACGCCGCCGGTGCGGCGAGCGCAGCCAGGCCTTGCGCGTGACATGCTCACACCGCAGGCGTGCTGACGAACACCGGCAGCTGCTCGGCGCGCGCGGCGAATGCCTGCAAGCGCGGATGGTCGGCTGCGCCGACGATCTGCGGCAGCATCATCTGCGTGAAACTCCAGGCCACCGTCACGGTGACGTCCGCCGCGCCGAAGTGATCCGGCTCGATCGGCAGCGGTGCAGCCACGAGTTCCTGTTCAAGCTCGCCGTAAGCCGCGAGCAATTGCGAGCGCACCCGTTCGACCCATGGTTCGTGCTGCTTCTCCGCCGGACGCAGATTACGTTCGTAGACGATCTGCACGGTCTTGTCACAAGCCGCGAGCGCGAGGCCCGTGAGACGGGCGGCGCGCAGGCAGTCGTCCGGCCGCGACGGAAACAGCCGTTGCTCCGGCCCGGCGAGCGTGGCCAGGTACTGAAGAATCACCGTCGAATCCATCACGGTCCGGCCGTTGTCGGCGATCAGCGTCGGCGCCTTGACGACCGGGTTGATCCTCGCGAACTGGTCGTAGGTGCTGAACACGGAGATCGACTGGTGCTCGAAGTCGAGCTTCAGCAATTTGAGGCAGATGGCGACCCGGCGCACGTAGGGCGAATCGAGCATTCCGATCAGTTTCATCTTATTTCCCGTTAGAAGATCTATCATTGCGCGCCCGAGCCCGCCGTACGGTGGCTGCTCGCCCGCCAGCGCTGACGGTGGCGCATCGAACCGATAGATTAAGCATCTCTTCATGCCAAAAAAAGCGACATTATTCGACGGTTTACGTCAGAATTTCTTACATGAAACCTATCCCGCCCTTGACCGCGCTTCGCTGCTTCGAGGCCGTTGCCCGCCTCGGCGGCGTGACTCAGGCCGCGCGGGAGCTGCATGTCACGCACTCGGCGGTGAGTCAGCAGATCAAGGTGCTCGAGGATTCGATGGGTGTCGCGATGTTCGTGCGCGAGGCGCGCGGCCTGCGGCTCACCGAGGAAGGACGTTTTTACGCGCTCGAGATACGCGCGGCGCTGCGCGACATCACGCATGCCACGCGCCGAGCGCAGGCGCGCCCGCACGAAAGCGAACTGGTGATCGCGACCTTGCCGTCGTTCGCGCAGCATTGGCTCGTGCCGCGCCTTGCGAGCTTCCGTGAGGCGCATCCTTACTATCGGGTTCGGTTGCTGACGAGTCTGCAGGTCGAGGATTTGCGCCAGGGTGTGAGCGACGTCGGCATCCGCATGGGCCAGGGGCATTGGCCGGACGTCGCGCAACAGAAACTGTTCGACGACGAGATGGTGGTGGTCGCCGCGCCGCATTTCGCGCTCGCGCCGAACGGCCGTTTTCCCGTCAGCGCCGAGGACGTGATCGCCTGTCCGTTGATTTCAAGCCCCGACGCGCCATGGACCCAGTGGTGTCAGGCGGCTCAGGTGGCGGAGCCGGCCGCCGAAGCGGTGGTGCTGTCGTCGAACGATTCGAACATCGTTCTCGGCGCGGTCTTGCTGGGTCAGGGCGTGGCGCTCGAACGGCGCAGCCTGGTCGCGCATGCGCTGGTGCGCGGCGAGCTGGTGCAGATCACCGATATCCGCGTGCCGTACCGGTATCCGTATTGGCTGGTGTGGCAGCAGCGCGAAATTCTCAATGCCAGGCAGGCGCATTTCGCGCAGTGGATCGAAGGGCAGGTCGACGCCTATTTGCGTGGCAGCGGCGCGCCTTCGGCGTCGATTCGCGCGAAGTAGTCGCTTTGCGCCTGAAGCGATGTCTGCTCAGCGCGCGGCGCTCAATCCAGCACCGGCAGCGCGCGCGGACGCCGGTCGCTGTCGGTGGCGACGTAGGTCAGGATCGCCTCGGTCACCTTCACGAGGTCTTCGGTCAGGCTCATACGTTGTGCGTAGACCTCGACCGACACCGTCACCGATGTATTGCCCGTCTTGACGATATCCGCGTAAAAGCTCAGCAGATCGCCGACGAACACCGGCTGCTTGAACACGAACGAATTGACCGCGATGGTCGCGACCCGTCCGTTGGCGCGGCGGCTTGCCGGAATCGAGCCGGCAATATCCACCTGAGCCATGATCCAGCCGCCGAACACGTCGCCGTGGACATTGGCGTCCGACGGCTGCGGCATGACGCGCAGCGCGCAAGGCTTTTGCGGGAGTTGAGGAAGATCGGTCATCGGGGCACCCTTGAAAACGTATTTGGCTCGGTCGGCTCGACCGGCAGGCGGGGATTTCACGACAACTGTACGACACGGCCGTACGGCACGACCGCGCGGCCAACGTGAACGAGGGCCGGACAGCCCATGAAAAGCGGCGCCAGCCAGCTTCTGCGACAATAGAAAAATTAGGAATTGTACGGGAAAGCGCCCAGCCGGGTCGCGCGACAAAAACCAGTGTGCTTGGCCGATCGGCCGCGCTCGCTGCGGTCGCCGTTCGCTGCGAACTCCGTCGCTTCCACACTCTCCCCAGCCGATCCCATGCGCCGCACGCCCTCGTCCGAACCCTCGCCGATTTCCACCCAGCCGCGCAACGACTGGCAGACGATCCTGTCGCTGCTGCCTTACCTGGCCACGTATAAATGGCGCGTCGCGTTCGCGCTGAGCTGCCTGATCGGCGCGAAGGTCGCCAATCTCGGCGTGCCGATCGTGATGAAGCGGATCGTCGACAGTCTGGCCTCCGTGCAGCATCTCACGGCGCTCGGCCGCGCGCAGGATTCGCCGGGTATCGTGCTGCTGGGCGGCGTCGGCTTGCTGGTGGTCGCGTATGCGGTGGTGCGGCTCTCCACGTCGCTCTTCACCGAATTGCGCGAGATTCTGTTTTCGAAGGTGACCGAAAGCGCGGTGCGCCAACTCGCGTTGAAAGTATTCCGCCATTTGCATGCGCTGTCGTTGCGGTTCCATCTCGAACGGCAGACGGGCGGCATGTCGCGCGACATCGAACGCGGCACGCGCGGCATCACGCAGCTGATTTCGTATTCGCTGTACAGCATCCTGCCGACGTTCGTCGAAGTGGGTCTCGTGCTCGGCTTTTTCGTCGTCAAATACGAGGCGTATTACGCGGTCGTCACGTTTATTGCGCTGGCCGTATACATCGTCTTCACCGTGAAGGTCACCGAGTGGCGCACGCATTTTCGCCGCACGATGAACGACCTGGATTCAAAGGCGAACTCGCGCGCGATCGATTCGCTGCTCAACTACGAGACTGTGAAGTACTTCGGCAACGAAGAGTGGGAAGCGCAGCGCTACGACGAAAACCTCAAGCGCTATCGCACGGCGGCGATCAAATCGCAGCGCTCGCTGTCGGCGCTGAATTTCGGGCAGCAGGCGATCATCGGCACGGGGCTCGTGTTCATTCTCTGGCGCGCGACCGAGGGCGTGATGGCCGGGCGTCTCACGCTCGGCGATCTGGTGCTGATCAACACCTTCATGTTGCAGCTCTATATTCCGCTGAATTTTCTCGGCGTCGTGTATCGGGAACTGAAGCAAAGTCTCACCGACATGGACCGCATGTTCACGCTGCTCGGCGCCGCGCAGGAAGTGCCCGATCTGCCGGATGCGCCGGCCCTGAAGGTGAGCGGCGCGCAGGTGCGGTTCGAGCACGTGAACTTCGCGTATGAACCGGCGCGGCAGATTCTGTACGACGTGAGCTTCACGATTCCGGCGGGCACCACCACGGCGGTGGTCGGCCATAGCGGCTCGGGCAAATCGACGCTCGCGCGGCTGATGTTCCGCTTCTACGATCTGGACCGGGCCGCGGGCGGCTCGATCACCATCGACGGTCAGGATATTCGCGACGTCACGCAGGATTCGCTGCGCGCGTCGATCGGCATCGTGCCGCAGGACACGGTGCTGTTCAACGATTCGATCTACTACAACATCGCTTACGGCAGTCCGTCGGCAACGCGTGAAGAAGTGATCGCGGCGGCGCGCGCGGCGCACATTCACGAGTTCATTGAAGGCTTGCCGAAGGGCTATGAGACGCCGGTCGGTGAGCGCGGCTTGAAACTGTCGGGCGGCGAAAAACAGCGCGTCGCGATTGCACGGACCATCCTCAAGAATCCGCCGATCCTGCTGTTCGACGAAGCCACCTCCGCGCTCGATTCGCGTTCGGAGCGCGCCATTCAACACGAGCTCGATCAGATCGCCCGCGAGCGCACGACGCTGATCATCGCGCACCGGCTTTCTACGGTGGTGCACGCGCAACAGATCATCGTGATGGATAAAGGGCGCATCGTCGAGCGCGGCACGCACGCCGAATTGCTGCGCGCGAACGGCCTGTTCGCGCAGATGTGGGCGTTGCAGCAGCAACGCGCGGCAGAGGCGCCGGAGTCGGCGGAAACGGTGAGCGCGGTGGATGCGGGCGAAGGCGGGCGTTGATTCGCCGCTTCCTGGCGTGCGCTTTTCAGCGTGCGTTCAAACGCTGATCCAACTCCTGCAGTTGCGCCGGCGTGCCGACGTTTTCCCACAAGCCTGTGTACAACTCGCCGCTCGCCAGACCGCGGGCGATCGTCTCGCGGTAGTACGGCCTGAGCGCGCGCCGCGTGCCGCGCGGCAGATCGCGAAACATGCGCGTGTCGTAAAGCCCGATATTGCCGAACGTGAAGCGCGGCTGTGCGTCGAGCGACAGCACGCCGTCGATCAAACCGAAGTCGCCCTCCGGATGAAACGCCGGGTTCGGCACCATCACCAAATGCATGCCGGGCTCGGGCATTGCAGCGAGCTGGCCGGCCTGCCCGTTCAACGCGGCGTAATCGTATTCGGCGTACACGTCGCCGCTCATCGCGACGAATACTTCGCTAGCGCCGTGATCTTCCAGCAGCGGCAACGCCTGCACGATTCCGCCCGCTGTTTCCAGCGCTTCGTGCTCGGCCGAGTAGCGCAACTGGACATGCCAGCGCGAGCCGTCGCCGAGCGTGGCTTCGATCTGCTCGCCGAGCCATGCATGGTTGATCACAATGGTTTGAAAGCCGGCGTTCGCGAGCCGTTCGATCTGCCACACGATCAGCGGCTTGCCGCCCACTTCGAGCAAAGGCTTGGGGCATGCATCGGTCAACGGACGCATACGCTCGCCGCGGCCCGCGGCGAAAATCATCGCTTTCTTCAGGGACATCGTCATCGGTCAGAACGTGTAGCCGACTTCATTCGCGCGGCCTTCGAGATCGTCGAGCAGCCTGGCGAACGGACGCAGCGGCGCATAGCGTTCGGCGACCTTGCGCGCATAGCCGATGAAACGCGGCAGATCCTTCATGTAATGCGGTTTGCTGTCGCGATAGTTGATCCGGCAGAACAGACCCAGCACCTTGACGTGCCTTTGCAGGCCCATCCATTCGAGCTGGCGGTAGAACTCGCCGAAATCCGGATCGACCGGCAGGCCGGCTTTTTTCGCGCACTCCCAGTAGTACACGAAGCAATCCAGTTCGAACTCTTCGTCCCAGCTGAGGAACGCGTCACGCAACAGCGAGGCGACGTCGTAAGTGATCGGGCCGTACACCGCGTCCTGGAAGTCCAGCAAACCCGGATTGGGCTCGGCGATCATCAGGTTGCGCGGCATGAAATCGCGCAGCATGAACACTTGCGGTTGCGTTCGCGCGCTCGCGATCAGCAGCGCGAAGGTGCGATCGAGCAGCCCGCGGGTTTTTTCGTCGACCTCGCGGCCCAGATGCCGGCCGATGAACCACTCCGGCATCAACTCCATCTCGCGGCGCAGGAAGGCTTCGTCGAAGGGCGGCAGCACGTCTTCGCGCGATGTGAGCTGCCAGCGGATCAACGCATCGAGCGCGTCGCGCATCAGCGTGCGGGCGCGGCGCGGGTCGTCGTCGGTTTGCGCGCCGGCCAGCGCGCCGAGGTACGAGTCGGTGCCCAGATCGGTGACGAGCATGAACCCGGCGTCCAGATCGACCTCCAGCACGCGCGGCACATGCACGCCGGCCGTGTCGAGCAACTGCGCGATCTGCGCGAACTCGCGGCACTTTTCGGGCGGAGGGGCATCGACGGCGATCAGCGTGCCAATGCTTTCGCCTTCCGCTGTCTTACCGGCGAGCCGGAAATAGCGGCGAAAACTGGCGTCGGACGAAGCGGGGGCCAGCGTGTCGAGCTCGAGCGCATAGTGCGCCGCGTGGCCGTGCAGCCAGGCCTTGAGCAGTTCGAGGCGGGTATCTGTGAAGTCTTTGGAAGGGGGCAGCGTCATGAAAACCGGCGGCAAATTCAGGGGGACAACGTCTTGCCATATAATACCCCACGACTTTTTTGACGCGACTCACGCCAGCTTTTCGCGTATTCCGCTTTGCCGCCCGCCTCATCGTTCGACAGATTGTAAATATTTGATGTGCAGCCGACTGTCACGGTCGGAATGTGCAGGCGGTGGATCGTGACTGCAGAAGCTGACGGACGGGCCGATTCGCCAAACGATACATGCCGCCTAGACAGCTTTCCCATACGATTCCCTCTTGTGCCGTAGTGCCGCGCAAAAGGCGGCTCGTCGCGGCGTTGATCGCCGTTCCGGGCCTGATGCCCGCGCTTGCGCACGCCCAGTTGGTGGGGGAAGCCGCGCGGCCGCAGCCGATCGACGCCCCCTGGGGCATGCAGCTCGCCCCGCAACTCGAAGAACATCCGTTGCAGTCTGGCCAGAAGCCGGCCACATTCGTGCTCGGCGACAGCACCAGCGGCACGACCGATCAGGACATGGCCGCCAAGGGCTCGGCCGAGGTGCGCCGCAATACCAGCGTCATCAAGGCCGACGCGCTGCATTACGACCAGGACACGGACATGGCCGACGCCTACGGCCAGGTCCGCGTGATCAACAACGGCAATTCATTCGTCGGGCCGGAAGCGCATCTGCGCGTGGATTCGAGCGAGGGCTACATGTCCGCGCCGAAGTACCACTTCAACATCACGGGCGGCTCCGGCAGCGCGGAGCGCGTCGATCTGCTCGACAACGAGCGCTCGGTGTTCACGAAGGGCACCTACACCGCCTGCGCGTGCGCGGACGATCCCGCCTGGTACATCAAGGGCAGCGAGTTCGATTTCGACACCGGCGCGGACGAAGGCGTCGCGTACAACAGCGTGCTGTTCTTCCAGGGCGTGCCGGTATTCGCCTCGCCGTGGCTGTCGTTCCCGCTCTCGGGCGCGCGGCGCAGCGGCATCTTGCCGCCCACGTTCTCGCTGAGTTCGTCGAACGGCTTCGAACTGTCGGTGCCGTATTATTTCAACATCGCGCCGAACCGCGATCTGACGCTCACGCCGCGTCTGATCTCCAAGCGCGGCGTGCAGACGCAGGCGTCGTTCCGCTACCTGTCGCCCACGTATGCCGGTTCGATCACCGGCGAGTTCCTGCCGAACGACCGTCTCACCAGGACTGACCGCTACGCGCTGTACATCCAGCACAACCAGAATTTCGGCAACGGGTTCGGCGGCTACATCTACTACAACAAGGTCTCGGACAATACGTATCCGGAAGACCTGTCGTCGTCGGTCAATCAGTTCATGAACGGCACCCAGCTCCTGTATCAACAGGAAGCAGGGTTGACGTACAACAACGGCCCGTGGTCCGTGCTCGCGCGCGAACAGCACTGGCAGACGCTGACGCCGTCGATAGCGCCGTACGGCCGCGAGCCGCAGTTGAACGTGAAGTACGCGAAGTACAACGTCGGCGGCTTCGACTTCGGCGCGGAAGCCGACTACACGAACTTCCGCATCACCACCGCGGATATGACCCAGGGTCAGCGGGTGATGTTCAACCCGTACCTCTCGTATTCGGTGGTCGGGCCGGGTTACTTCGTCACGCCGAAGGTGCAGTGGCACCTCGCGTCGTACAACCTGAACAATATCTCCAACGACGTGCCGGTCGGCACGCCGAAGAATTTCACCGAATCGATCCCCACCCTGAGCTTCGACACGGGGCTGATTTTCGACCGTTCGGTGCGCCTTTTCGGCCAGGATTACATCCAGACGCTGGAGCCGCGTCTGTACTACGTGTACACGCCGTATCGCAACCAGGCGTCGGCGCCGCTGTTCGACACGGCCGAATCCGACTTCGGGCTGGCGGAGATTTTCACGCCGAACACCTTCGTCGGCAACGACCGGATCGCCGACGCGAACCGTCTGACCGCAGCCATTACCACGCGCTTCATCAACCCGGCCACCGGCGACGAACGCGCGCGCTTCGTGCTCGCGCAACAGTACTATTTCCAGGACCAGCGCGTCACGCTGCTTCCTAACCAGACCAGCACGCAGGCCACGCATTCGGACCTGATCGCGGGTGCGTCGATCAAGCTCGGCGCCGGTTTCGCTTCGGAAACTGCGTTCCAATATAATGCCGACAACAACCAGTTGGTGAAGACGAGCATCGGCTTCGGGTTCAGTCCGGGCACCAGCAGGGTGGTCAACGTCGCGTATCGCTACACCCGCGCGAACACCACGCTGGACAACCAGCCGATCAATCAGGTGCTGATTTCGGGGCAATGGCCGCTGTCGCACCGGGTGTACGGCGTGGGCCGTTTCAATTACGACCTCGGCGGGCATCGGATCGTCGACGGTCTGGTCGGCCTGCAATACGACGCCGACTGCTGGACGCTCGGCGCCGGGATCCAGCGCTATGCGAACGGTCTGAACACGTCGAACCAGCACCAGTCGAGCACGCGGTTTCTCGCGCAGTTGACGTTCAAGGGCTTGTCGAGCGTCGACAACGGGCTGATCACCGCTTTCCGCAGCAGCGTGGCGGGCTACACGCCGTTGCCGCCGCCGCCGCCGCCGGAAGCGCGCTTCACCAATTACGAATGACGCTGGTCCGGTAGCGGTCATTTATAGAATGCGAAAAGACGGGCCAGGCGCGCCCGACATCATTGGAGTATCTGTGGCAATCATGAAAAAGCTTCGCTTGGCAACGCTCGCGGCCGGTCTCGCCGCCGCGGCGTCTTTCCTGTCGGTTGCGCCGGTTCAGGCGCAGGCGCTGGGCGGCGGTCGCGGCCAGACGGTCGACACCATCGCCGCGGTGGTCAACAACGGTGTCATCACGCGGCGCGAACTCGACGAGCGCATGAGCCTGATCACCCGCCGGTTGAACCAGCAAAACGCGCCCGTCCCGCCGGCGGACCAGTTGCGCCAGCAGGTGCTCAACCAGATGGTGCTCGAACGCATCCAGCTGCAGAAAGCAAAAGAAGACGGCATCAACATCGACGACGCCACCGTGCAAAAAACGCTCGAGCGGCTCGCCCAGGCGAACAACCTCACGCTCGACATGTACCGCGCGCGCATCGAGGCGCAAGGCGTGCCCTGGAGCACGTTCACCAACGACGCGCGCACCGAGCTCACGCTCTCGCGTCTGCGTGAGAAGGAAGTGGACAGCAAGGTCACGGTGTCGGACGCCGAGGTCGCGAACTACATCGCCAGTCAGCGTGGCCCGAACGCCGGCCTGACGAGCGACCTGCACTTGCAGCACATTTTCGTGAAGGCGCCGCTCAACGCGTCGGAAACGGATATCGAAGCGGCGCAGAAAAAGGCCCAGGCCCTGCTCGCCGAAGCCAAGGGCGGCGCCAACTTCGAAAAGCTGGCGAAGTCGAATTCGCAGGCGCCTGATGCGTCGAAAGGCGGCGATACCGGTTTCCTGTCGCCTTCCAAGCTGCCGCCTGAGTTCGTCAAGGCCGCCTCGGCGCTGCGCCCGGGCGAGGTCAATCCGGACCTGATCCGCACCAGCGACGGTTTCGAAATCGTGCGCCTCGTCGATCGCCGCGCGGGTCAAGGCACCGGCTCGGCGGATGCGACCAAGCTCGTGCAGACGCACGTGCGCCACATTCTGCTGCGTGTCGGCGACGGCATGTCGGAGCCGCAAGCGCGTCAGAAACTGCTCGAGATCAAGAACCAGATCGCCGCGGGCGGCGACTTCGCGAAGTTCGCGCACACGTACTCGCAAGACGGTTCGTCGTCGCAAGGCGGCGACCTCGGCTGGATCAGCCCGGGCGAGACGGTGCCGGAATTCGAGCGCGCGATGAACAACCTGCAGGACGGCCAGATCAGCGACCCGGTCCGCAGCGAATACGGCTATCACCTGATTCAGGTGCTGGGCCGCCGCGAATCGGAAGGGTCGGTCGCGCAGCAGATGGACCTGGCGCGTCAGGCAATCGGTCAGCGCAAGGCGGAACAGGCCTACGCCGACTGGCTGCGCGAATTGCGCGACACCGCTTACGTGGAAGTGAAGCCGAGCCTGTCGGCTTTGCAATAAGCATCATGACAAGCGCCGCGCAGTCCGCCAGCCTTCCGTTGCAGATCGCCATCACGACCGGCGAGCCTGCGGGCGTCGGCCCCGAACTGACGGCGCAGGCGCTGGCCGGCGCGGCAACGCATTGGCCCGCTGCGCAATTCACCGTGCTGGGCGATGCGGCTTTGCTCGCCGAACGCGCGCGCGCGGTGGGCGTCGACTGGGCCGCGCTGGTGGCGCCCGGCAAGCGCGTGCGGGTGCAGCACCGGCCGCTCGGCGCGCCGTCGAAAGCGGGCAAGCTGAACGCGGCCAATGGCCGCTACGTGCTCGATCTGCTCGATAGCGCGATCGACGGCGCGGTGGCCGGCACCTTCGACGCGATCGTCACCGCGCCGCTGCAAAAAAGCACTATCAATGATGCCGGCGTGCCGTTCACCGGCCACACCGAATATCTGGCCGAGCGTACCCACACGCCGCGCGTGGTGATGATGCTGGCCGGTACGGGCAAGCGTCCGTTGCGCGTCGCGCTGGCTACCACGCATCTGCCGCTCAAGGACGTCTCCGCCGCGCTGTCGATCGAGGGCATTGTCGAGACGCTCGCCATCGTCGATCACGATTTGCGCCACCATTTCGGTTTGCCCGCGCCGCGCATTCTCGTGACGGGATTGAACCCGCACGCGGGCGAAAACGGTTACCTCGGCCGCGAGGAAATCGACGTGATCGCGCCGGCGCTGAAGCTCGCGAACGACCAGGGGATCGACGCGCGCGGCCCGTATCCGGCCGACACGCTGTTCCAGCCGCGTTATCTGGACGAAGCCGACTGCGTGCTGGCGATGTTCCACGATCAAGGCCTGCCGGTGCTGAAATACGCGACCTTCGGCGAAGGCATCAACATCACGCTCGGCTTGCCGATCATCCGCACCTCGGTCGATCACGGCACCGCGCTCGATCTGGCCGGCACCGGCCGCGCCGACGCGGGCAGCCTGATTGCCGCGATCGATACGGCGGTGTCGATGGCGCAGCACCGCCGCGCGGGCTGATTCGGCGCGGCTTCTTCTTGCGCGCGGCCGGTTCATGCGGGCTTGGCGTGCGTTGAGCGTGTTCTTTTTCTCAAGCAGTTCTCTTTCTTAGCGTTTCTTCGATGTCCACCAGCAGACAGCAACAGGGCCGGCACCAAGGTCATATCGCGCGCAAGCGTTTCGGGCAGAACTTTCTGGTCGACATGGGCGTGATCGATTCGATCGTCGAGGTCATCCGGCCGCAGCGCGGCGAGCGCATGGTCGAGATCGGGCCGGGACTCGGCGCGCTCACCGAACCGCTGATCGAGCGACTCGCGACGCCTGAATCGCCGTTGCACGCCGTGGAACTGGACCGCGACCTGATCGGCCGTCTGAAGACGAAATTCGGCGGCCTGCTCGAACTGCATGCGGGCGATGCGCTCGCATTCGACTTCGGCTCGCTGGCCGCGCCCGGAGACAAGGCGTCGCTGCGCATCGTCGGCAATCTGCCGTACAACATTTCGAGCCCGCTGCTGTTTCATCTGACCGCGTTCGCGCATCGCGTTATCGATCAGCACTTCATGCTGCAGAACGAAGTGGTCGAGCGGATGGTGGCGGAGCCGGGCACCAAGGCGTTCAGCCGCCTCTCGGTGATGCTGCAATACCGCTACGTGATCGACAAGCAGCTCGACGTGCCGCCCGAAGCGTTCAACCCGCCGCCCAAGGTCGATTCGGCGATCGTGCGGATGATTCCGTACGAGCTGCATGAACTGCCCGCCGTGAACGGGCGCGTGCTAGGCGAAGTGGTGACGGCGGCGTTTTCGCAGCGTCGCAAGATGTTGCGCAACACGTTGGCCGCGTTTCGCGATTCGGTGGACTTCGACTCGCTCGGCTTCGATCTGCAACGTCGCGCCGAAGATGTGCCGGTTGCCGAATATGTGCGCGTGGCGCAGGTGGTCGCCGCGTTGCCGTCGCGCGGCGCTGCGGCCGCTGCCAGGACCGACTCGGACGAAGCTTGAGTCGCCGCGTCAGTCGCGCGAGTCATTCAGGCAAGCAAGGAAGGCGCGCCATGCCCTGCACGCGCGCCTTAAAATCCCTTCAGCCGCTTAAGCGGCAACCCGCTTTGCCGGTGCATTGACGAGCGCAATGCCGGTCAACACCAGCACCGCGGCCATCAGAAAGCGCAGGCTGAACGATTCGCCGAGCAGCAGCACGCCGAAGGTCACGCCGAACAGCGGCGTCAGGAACGAAAACACCGACAGGCGCGACGCGATATACCGCGTCAGCAACCAGAACCAAACCAGATAGCTGACGAACGCGACGACCACCGCCTGATAGGCGAGGCTGATCACCGCCAGCGGCGTGACGGTCTCGACGTGCGCCTGGCCGAGTCCCAGCGCGAGCGCGAGCAGCACCACCGCCGACACCGTCAGTTGATAGAACAGCGTCTTGCTGGCGCTCGATTGCGCGAGACGCGTGGCGCGCACTACCACCGTGGTCGCAGCCCAGGCGATGCCGGCCAGCACGCCGAGCGCGTCGCCGGCGACGCCCCGCAGCGTCGAGCCCTGCGCCGGGTGGCCGTGCAGGAAGCCGTCCGCGAACGCCAGCATCATACCCGCGAACGCGACGAAGATGCCGAGCCACTGAATCCGCCGCATGCGCTCGCCGTCGACGAACCAGTGCAGGCCGAGCGCCGTGAAGCACGGCGCGGTGTACAGAAAGACCGCCATGCGCGAGGCGCTGGTCAGCGTCAGGCCGAGAAAAATGCACACGAATTCGCCCGCGAACAGCACGCCCGCGAGCAGGCCGGCGCCTAGCGTGCCGTCGTCGCGAAAGAGCGGCGTGCCGCGCGAACGCGCCCAGCCCCACACCAGCACGGCGGCGATCGCCGAACGCAGGCCCGCCTGGAAGACCGGCGGCAGCGCCGCGTTGGTGCTCTTGATCGCGACTTGCTGGAGTCCCCAGATCGCGCACAAACCGATCATCAACAGGATGGCGAAGCTAACGGGGGTGCGGCGCGCGGGCAGGGCGGTGGTGCTCATGGGCTGGGTGGCGGCGAGAATGAAGGGGCGGTGAGTGCAGGTCATACGATAACAAACCTCCCCGTTGCGCAAAGCGATGACCCCACCGCCCACGCGTGCTTCGTTCTCCGCCGCGAGCAATTTCACGGACTTAACAACACCTACGTCATACTAATTTCTTACCGTTCCCGTTTCGCGCTAAGGTTCAGCCACATGCGTTTCGTCGGGTTATTCGTACGGGGGCGTCAGATGCGGTGCAAGGCTCCGGTACGGACAGTGCGCGGGATGAGTTGATTCGCGCCGCCAAAGCAGACGAATCGTATCCGCAACAAGCGGAACCCGTACGAGGAGACGGTATGAGAAACGTAACGAGGTGGACGGCGATCGTGGTGCCGGCGGCGCTGGCGTCATTGGGCTGGCAGATGGCACACGCTCAGTCCAGCGTGACGCTGTATGGCGTGGTCGACGAAAGCGTGCGTTATCTGACCCATGCCAACAAGGCCGGCGATTCGTCGATCGGGCTCGGCGCCGGCGGTATGACCGAGAGCCGCTGGGGGCTCAAGGGCGTCGAGGATCTGGGCGGCGGCTGGTCGACTTTCTTCAAGCTCGAAAACCGTTTCTATATCAACGGTGGACAAAGCGATCCCACCTTGCCGTTCTTCAACGAAGCACAAGTGGGCATCCGCTCGAATTCTTATGGCCAGGTGATTGTCGGCCGTCAGTACAACCTGATGATCGAAGGCATCTCGGTGGCCGGGTACGGCAGCAATCTCTGGATACCCTACGATTTCAGCTTTCAGCCGGAAGTGACGATGACCGGCGGTATCTGGACCAGCAACCAGGTGCAGTATCAGGCGAGATATAACGGCTTCAATTTCGCCGCAGGCTATGCGTTCGGCGGCAACGCAGGCAATTCGTACGGCAGCCAGATCGGCGCGGCCGCGGCTTATACGCCGGCGGGCGGTCCGTTCAGCATCGGCGGCGCATATGAAGTGTCGAAGGATTCGGTCAACGGATCGGCTGCGACGGCATGGACCTTCGGCGGCTCGTACACGTGGGACAAGACACGCTTTTCGGCGGGCTACATCGTCAATCAGAGCGACGCCGGCTTTTCGAATTTCGCCAACGGGCCGTTCACCGCAGCCGCGCTCGCGGCGCTCAAGTACACGGATTTTTCGCGACGTCGCATGATCATGGGCGGCATCACGCAGCAGGTCGGCAATGCGTGGCACTTTGCCGCGAACGTGTGGCGCACGCTGCAGGACGGCAAGACCGCCGCTCAGGACGGCTCGGCATGGCAGTATCAACTGGTCGCCGATTACAACCTGTCGAAGCGTACCGATGTCTATCTGGAAGGCGATTACTCGCTCTACCGGGGCGGTTTGATCGGCGCGCAACTGCAGGGCGTGAACGGCGTGGGGCTTGCGCAGAAGGGAACGCAGATCGGCTTGATGGCGGGCGTGCGGCATCAGTTCTGAGCGCTGCAGCGCCGCGTGATTCCGGGTACATTGACGGTCTCGACACCACGCAACAGGGAGTACACGATGCGCCTGCTTCACACCATGCTCCGGGTCGGCGACCTGGACCGTTCCATTGCTTTTTATACCGAACTGCTCGGCATGAAACTGCTGCGCCGCGAAGACTATCCGGACGGCAAATTCACGCTCGCTTTCGTCGGCTACACGGACGAGCGCGACGGCACTGTCATCGAACTGACGCACAACTGGGGCACGCCGTCGTACGACCTCGGCAGCGGCTTCGGGCATCTGGCCGTCGAAGTTGAAGACGCATATGCCGCATGCGAGAAGATCAAGGCCCAGGGCGGCAACGTCGTGCGCGAAGCGGGTCCGATGAAACACGGCACCACGGTGATCGCGTTCGTGACGGACCCGGACGGCTACAAGATCGAGTTCATCCAGAAGAAGAAATGACGTAGGACCTAAGTCCCAGGCCGAGATCAGGCAATGAATAACAGCAATCCCTACTTCAAAGAACTCGACAACATCCACGTCGAAATCCAGGCGCTGTTCGACGGCTCAGCGGATGACGGCGCGCTCGAGCGCATCATGGCGCGTTTCGCTGAGCAATTCACTCTGGTCATGCCGTCCGGTGCCGCACTGGATCACGCCGCGTTGCGCGAGACGTTCGCGAAGCTGCGCGGCGCGCGTCCCGGCTCGCGGATCAGTATCCGCGATATGCAGATCGTCGCCGACTATCCGTCCGGCGCGGTGGTGAAGTATCGTGAGTATCAGCGCGACAACGCGGGCAATGCGAACGTGCGGCGCTCCACGGCGGTGATGGACCTCGACGCGCACGGCAAGGTGACGTGGCGTCATCTGCAGGAAACGTTCTGCACGGAGTGAGCCGCGTGTTTGGGAAGGCCGGCGCTTCAGACCGAAGCGCCGGTTTTAGAACTCGGGCGCGTTAAAGCTTTAAAGCGTCGGCAGCAATTCCGGCGGATGCGACTTCAACGTTTGCCGCGCTTCGCGGAACTCAGGAAAAATCGATTCGACCGTTTGCCAGAAGCGCGGACTGTGGTTCATCTCACGCAGATGCGCGAGCTCATGCGCGACAACGTAATCGATGATCGAAAGCGGGAAATGGATCAGCCGCCAGTTCAGGCGAATCTTGCCGTCGCTCGAACAACTGCCCCAGCGCGTGGCCGCTGAAGAGAGCGCATAAGCGCGATAGTTGACGCCCAGCTTCTCCGCGTAAATCGCGAGACGCTCGCCGAACAGGCGCTTCGCTTCGCCTTGCAGCCAGCCTTGCACGCGATCCTTGATCTGCTGCGGATCCGCTTGCAACGGCAGCGGCACTTGCAGCGCCGCTTCGTCCGCGTTGAACGCCAGCGTGCCTTGCGGCGAACCGAGTTTCACGCGCACCGGCTGGCCGAGATACGGCACTTCCGCACCATCTTTCCAATCGACCTTCGGCAACGCGCGATGCTCGACACGCGTCTGCCATTCGATCAGTTTCGTGAAAATCCAGCGCTGCTTTTCGGTGATCGCGGTTTCGATATCAGCGAGCGTGACCCAGCGCGGCGCGGTGATCGTGAGACCCGTGCTGTCGATCGCAAAGCCGATCGAGCGGCGCGCCGAACGCTTGAGCACGTAGTGGAGCGTGCGTGAGCCGAGGGCGAGGCTGCGCAGTTTGGTGCCGTCCGGCGCGAGCGGCACGGCAGGCTGCTGCCCGCCTTGCGAGCCCGCTGAAGAGCCGGGCGAAGGCGCGGACGGTGACGGGGACGACGACGTCGACCCCGGCTCTGCGAAGAGCGGGAGATCGAGCTGCCGGTTATCGAGCGCCGCAGCGGGCTGCGGCGTAGGAGACTTCTGCATCGGATTCGGCTTCGCGCAAATACGCCTTCGAGGGCGTGGGCGCGTCAGATTGGTGCGGCGGCGGAACTGCTTTCCGCCGCGCGGTACGCGGTAGGATCGATGCGACGCATTTCAGCTTCGATCCACTTTTCGACGCGCGTGTTCACTTCATCGGGCGTGAGCCCCGTCGTCTCAATCGGCTTGCCGATCGACACTGTGACTATACCCGCATATTTGAGAAACGAGTTGCGAGGCCACACGCGTCCCGCGTTGTGCGCGATCGGCACGACGGGTGCGCCGGTGGCGATCGCAAAACGCGCGCCGCCGGTTTTGTACTTGCCTTGCTTGCCGGTCGGCGTGCGCGTGCCTTCCGGAAACATGATGACCCAGGCACCTTCGGCCATGCGCGCCTTGCCTTGCCTGATGACCGATCCGAACGCGTACTTGCCTTCCTTGCGGTCGATGTGAACCATCTTCAGCATGCCGAGCGCCCAGCCGAAGAACGGCACATACAGCAGTTCGCGCTTGAACACGTAGCACAGCGGCCGCGGCATCAACGCCGGAAACGCCAGCGTTTCCCATGCCGATTGATGCTTGGACAGCAGCACGGCCGGACCGTCGGGCAGATTCTCATAGCCTTCGATCCTGTAGCGGATGCCGTTCAGCCAGCGCACCGTGTTGAGCGTGGCACGGCACCAGCCGGCCGCCATCCAGTAGCGATTGTCGGCGCGCATGAACGGGAACGCGATGAAGCACGCGGTTGCGTACGGCACCGTGAACAGAACGAAGTAGATCAGCAGCAGGAAAGAACGAATGAAGCGCATCGGCGTGGTCAGTGAGGGTTGGGGACGCGCGTGGCGCGCGTCACTCTTGAGCGTCGGCGAGGAAGTCGAGCGCGAACGCGCGCAGATCGTCGTGCACGCGCGTGCCTTCGGGCAGGCCGCCGGCCGCGAGCGTCTTGCGGCCCTTGCCGGTCAGCACGAGATGGGTCGGACAGCCGAGCGCGGCGCCCGCTTGCAGATCGCGCATCGCGTCGCCGACCGTCGGCGTATCTTCCGGATCGACGTCGAAGCGCTCGACGATCATCTGCAGCATGCCGGGCTTCGGTTTGCGGCATTCGCAGTGGTCGTCCGCCGTGTGCGGGCAGAAGAACACCGCGTCGATGCGCCCGCCGACCGCCGCCGCCATGCGATGCATTTTCAGATGCATCGCATTAAGCGCGTTCATGTCGAAGAGACCGCGGCCGATACCCGACTGGTTGGTCGCGATCGCGACGCGATAACCGGCCTGGCTCAGCCGCGCGATGGCTTCGAGCGAACCGGGCAGCGCGACCCATTCGTCCGGCGACTTGATGAACGCGTCGGAATCGACGTTGATCACGCCGTCGCGGTCGAGGATCACCACTTTTTTGGTCGGCATGGCGCGGGCTCAGGCGGCGAGTCGGGAAATGTCGGCGACGCAATTCATCTGCTGATGCAGCGCGCTGAGCAAGGCCAAACGGTTGGCGCGCAACGCCGCATCTTCGGCGTTGACCATCACGTCGTTGAAGAACGTGTCGACCGGTTCGCGCAACGCGGCGAGCGCGGTCAGCGCGCCCGTGTAGTCGCGTGCGGCAAGTTGCGATTGCACGCGCGGCGCGACCTGTTCGAGCTGCACATGCAAGGCTTTTTCCGCTGTTTCGACGAATAGCGCGGCCTGCACGCCGGTCGCCGCGCCTTCCGACTTCTTCAGGATGTTCGAAATGCGCTTGTTGGCCGCCGCGAGCGATGCCGCTTCGGCGAGTGTCGCGAATTCGCGCACCGCATCCAGACGCGCGACGATGTCGTCGAGGCGCGTGGGATTCAGCGCCAGCACCGCGTCGATTTCGCCCGGCGCATAGCCGCGTTCACGCAGCAGACCGCGCAGACGGTCCATGCAGAATTCGTAGATCGCCTGCGTCGAATCGACGACGTTCGGCACCGCGGCGAATTGCGCGTAAGCGGTGCGCAGCAGTTCGACCACGTCGACCGGCAGTTGCTTCTCGACCAGAATCCGCAGCACGCCGAGCGCATGACGGCGCAGCGCGAACGGATCTTTCTCGCCGGTGGGTTGCAGGCCGATTCCCCAGATGCCGACCAGCGTTTCGAGCTTGTCGGCCAGCGCGACGACGGTGCCGGTCGCGGTAGCCGGCAACGCGTCGCCGGAGAAGCGCGGCTGATAGTGTTCCGAGCACGCGAGCGCGACTTCTTCAGGCTCGCCGTCGTGGCGCGCGTAGTACGTGCCCATCGTGCCTTGCAGCTCGGGGAATTCGCCGACCATGTCGGTGATCAGATCGGCCTTCGCAAGACGCGCGGCGCGTCTGGCGAGCGCCACGTCCGCGCCGATCAGCCCCGCAATCGCGCCGGCCAGCGCTTCGACGCGCTCGACGCGTTGCAGCGCGGAACCCAGCTTGTTGTGATAGACGACGTTGGCGAGCAGCGGCACGCGGTCGGCGAGCGGCTTCTTCTTGTCCTGCTCGAAGAAGAATTTCGCATCAGCCAGACGCGGCCGCACCACACGCTCGTTACCTTCGACGATGTCGCCCGGCGTGGCCGTTTCGATGTTCGACACGATCAGGAAGCGCGAGCGCAGCTTGCCGTTCGCATCCGTCAGCGCGAAGTATTTCTGGTTCGTCTGCATCGTCAGGATCAGGCATTCCTGCGGCACTTGCAGGAACTCGTCCTCGAAACGGCACGCGTAGACCACAGGCCATTCGACCAGCGACGTGACTTCATCCAGCAGCGCTTCCGGCATCACCACCTGATCGCCGTTGGCTTGCGCGAGCAGGTGCGTGCGGATGGTTTCCTTGCGGTCGGAGAAATTCGCGACCACGTGGCCCTTGTGCATCAGCGTGTCGGCGTAGGCATCCGCGTGCTGGATCTGCACGAAGCCTTCGGACAGGAAGCGGTGGCCGAGCGTGGTGTCGTCGGCGTCGATGCCGAGCGCGCTGACCGGCACGATCTGATCGCTGTGCAGCGCGGTGAGACGATGCGCCGGACGCACGAATTGCACGTTGCTGCCGTCCGGGCGCTGATACGTCATGAACTTCGGGGTGGGCAGCTTGGCGAGCGTTTCGTCGAGCGCGCTCTGCAGGCCCTCGGCGAGCGTGGCGCCGGGCGCCGCGTAGCGCAGGAAGAAGGCTTCCGCCTTACCGTCTTGTGCGCGCTCCAGGTCGTTCACCGAAAAATCGGGGAAGCCGAGTGCGGCGAGCTTCTTGGCGAGCGGCGCGGTGGGCTGACCGTCTTTATCCAGCGCGACGGAAACCGGCAGCACTTTTTCGCGCACGTGTTTTTCCGGCGCGACCGAGCGCACGTTCTTGATGGTGACGGCGAGGCGGCGCGGTGTCGCATAACGTTCGAACGACAGTTCGCCCTCGATCAGGTCGCGCGCCGCGAGGCGCTGCGCAATGCCTTCGGCGAAGGCGTCGCCGAGACGCGCGAGCGCTTTGGGCGGCAGTTCTTCGGTCAGCAGCTCGACGAGCAGGGTAGCTTGATGGGGATGAGTCATTTCTTGGTGTTCTCGTCAGTCCTGATCGATCTTGCGTTCGACTTTGAGCGGCGGCGCCCATGCGGGCATCGCGGCATCTTGCGCGTCGGTGGTGAGGCCGGGCACGCCATGCACCGGATTGCCGAGCATCGGGAAGCCGAGTTTTTCGCGCGAATCATAGTAAGCCTGCGCGACCAGACGCGACAGCGCGCGAATCCGGCCGATGTATGCCGCGCGTTCCGTGACCGAAATCGCGCCACGCGCGTCGAGCAGATTGAACGTGTGACCGGCCTTCAGCACCAGTTCATAGGCGGGCAGCGCGATCCGCGCTTCGATCATGCGCCTGGCTTCCGCTTCGTAGCTGTTGAAGAACGTGAACAGCAGATCGACGTTCGCATGTTCGAAGTTATACGTGGACTGTTCGACTTCGTTCTGGTGGTACACGTCGCCGTACGTCAGACGGCGGACTTCCGGGCCGTTCGGGCCTTGTTCTTCCCACTCGGTCCAGACGAGGTCGTAGACGTTCTCGACCTTCTGCAGATACATCGCGAGGCGTTCGAGACCGTAGGTGATTTCGCCGAGCACCGGCTTGCAATCCAGGCCGCCCACTTGCTGGAAGTAGGTGAACTGGGTCACTTCCATGCCGTTCAGCCACACTTCCCAGCCGAGGCCCCATGCGCCGAGCGTGGGGTTTTCCCAGTCGTCTTCGACGAAACGCACGTCGTTCTGCTGCAGGTCGAAGCCGAGCGCTTCGAGCGAACCGAGGTACAGATCGAGGATGTTTTCCGGCGCCGGCTTGAGCACCACCTGGTACTGGTAGTAATGCTGCAGGCGGTTCGGGTTCTCGCCGTAGCGGCCGTCTTTCGGACGGCGCGACGGCTGCACGTAGGCGGCGCGCCACGGTTCCGGACCGATCGCGCGCAGGAACGTATGGACGTGGGACGTGCCCGCGCCGACTTCCATGTCGATCGGCTGGAGCAACGCGCAACCCTGCTTGTCCCAGTAGGACTGCAGTGTCAGGATGATTTGCTGAAACGTGAGCATGAAGTGCCTTTCGGGCATAGGGCCGCGCCGCGAGCGCCGAAGCGCGCGGGGCGGCCGTGGAGCGAAGTGCTAAACCGTAGATTTTAACGGAAAGGAAGGGGGGTGTCCGTTTTGCGGGGTCGGACGGAATCTGAATCAAGCCACCGCCAGTTCCACCTTCGGCGTAAACGAATCGCTTTGCGCCACCGGCCACCACTTCTCATACAGCGAATAGCGATACGTGCCGTTCAGCAGATCGTTCGGCTCGAGATACTTCAACAACTCCGACATCAACCGCACCTCATGCGACGACACACGCCGTACGATGTGATGCGCGCGCAATTCGGCCGGATGCTTCAAGCCCGCGGCCTGAATGATTTCCTTCAACGCATGCAGCGTGTTGTGATGGAAGCTGAACACACGATCGGCCTTATCCGGCACGACGAGCGCGCGCTGGCGCACCGGATCCTGGGTCGCGACGCCGGTCGGGCAGCGCCCGGTGTGGCAGGTCTGCGCCTGAATGCAGCCGACCGCGAACATGAAGCCGCGCGCCGCGTTGACCCAGTCGGCGCCGATCGCGAGCGTCCTCGTGATGTCGAACGCGGTGATCATCTTGCCGCTCGCGCCGATGCGGATGCGTTGCCGCAAGCCGATACCGACCAGCGTGTTGTGCACGAGCAGCAGCCCTTCCTGCAACGGCACACCCACGTGATCGGTGAATTCCAGCGGCGCGGCGCCCGTGCCGCCTTCCGCGCCATCCACGACGATGAAGTCGGGCAGGATGCCGGTCTCCAGCATCGCCTTGGCAATGCCGAAAAATTCCCACGGATGCCCGATGCACAGCTTGAAACCGGTCGGCTTGCCGCCGGACAGCGTGCGCAAACGGTCGACGAATTCGAGCAGGCCGCGCGGTGTCGAGAACTCGGAGTGGGTGGCGGGCGAAATGCAATCGCGGCCCATCGGCACGCCGCGCGTTTCCGCGATCTCGGGCGTGATCTTGGCGGCCGGCAGCACGCCGCCGTGACCGGGCTTCGCGCCTTGCGAGAGTTTCACCTCGATCATCTTCACTTGCGGCTCGGCGGCCTGCTTCGCGAATTTCTCCGCGCTGAACGTGCCGTCGTCGTTGCGGCAGCCGAAATAGCCCGACGCGATTTCCCAGATGATGTCGCCGCCATGCTCGCGGTGATACTTGGACATCGAACCTTCGCCCGTGTCGTGCGCGAAGTTGCCTTTCTTCGCGCCGAGGTTCAGCGCCATGATGGCGTTCGCCGACAGCGAGCCGAAGCTCATCGCGGAGACGTTGAAGATCGACATCGAGTAAGGCTGCGCGCGCTCCGCTCCGACGACGATTCGGAAGTCGTGGTTATCGAGCGTGGTCGGCGCGAGCGAGTGGCTGATCCACTCGTGCGCGACGGCTTTGACGTCGAGTTCGGTGCCGTACGGGCGGCTGTCCACGTCGTTCTTCGCGCGCTGATAGACGATGCTGCGCTGAGCGCGCGAGAACGGCTTCTCGTCGGTATCGTTTTCAACGAAATATTGGCGGATTTCCGGGCGGATGAATTCGAACAGGAAGCGCAAGTGCCCCCACAGCGGATAGTTGCGCAGAATCGCGTGGCGCTGCTGCGTCAGGTCGAACACGCCGAGCCCGACGAGCGCCACCGGCACGATGATCCAGAACCACGAAATGTGATGCGTCGCGGCGAGCGCCGCGCAAACGGCGAGCAGCGCGGCTGCGCACCACATGGCCAGATAACGTCGAGAAAACATGGGGACTCCAGTGCAGTGAGGATCGTCACGGCGGGATCACCGGCACCGTCGGCACCGACGGAATCCGCCGCGAGGAAAAACGAACGACTGCTTCTTATGGTGAAGCCGGCTGCGCCTTGATGAAACGCACGCGTGAAGCGCGCAGGGTCAATCCTGAAGACGAAGCGTGAACTTGAAGCGTGAAGATGAAGCGCGTGCGGCGATGGTGAACGTTGCCGCACGGTAGAACGCAGGGCTTAGCGAGCGGTCAGCAGCGCGGCCGTTTGCGGCTGACGCGCCGCCGGCTGCCCGGTCACCGCGTGTTCGATGATGCCGCCGCCGAGACACACGTCGCCATCGTAGAGCACGGCCGATTGCCCCGGTGTGACAGCCCATTGCGCCGTGTCGAAATTCAGCTCGAAGAGGCCTCCGCCCGTGCCCGCCGCGTTAAGCGACCCACTAGCCGCCGCACTGAACGTGCAGCGCGCATCCGCTTGCCGGTAACGGGTTTTCGCGCCGCCCGCGAAGCCGTCCGCGGGCGGCGCGCCGGCGACCCAGCTCGTATTGCCGGCGGTGAGCGTATGGCTCAGAAGCCACGGATGATCGTGACCCTGCGCGACGTACAGCGTATTCGACGGAATGTCCTTGCCGGCGACGAACCACGGCTCGCCGCTGCCGTCCTTGCTGCCGCCGAGGCCGATGCCCTTGCGCTGACCGAACGTGTAGAAAGCGAGGCCGATGTGTTCGCCGACCACTTTGCCGTCGGTGGTTTTCATCGGGCCGGGCCTGGTCGGCAGATAGCGGTTCAGAAAATCGCGGAACGGCCGTTCGCCGATGAAGCAGATGCCCGTCGAGTCTTTTTTCTTCGCGTTCGGCAGGGCGATCTGTTCGGCGATCTCGCGCACCTTGGTTTTCGGAATCTCGCCCAACGGAAACAGCGTCTTCGACAACTGCGCCTGATTCAGCCGATGCAGGAAGTACGACTGATCCTTCGTATGGTCGAATGCCTTCAGCAGTTCGAAGCGGCCGTTGTTCTCGCGCACGCGCGCATAGTGGCCGGTCGCGATGGTTTCCGCGCCGAGCGACATCGCGTGGTCGAGGAAGGCCTTGAACTTGATTTCGGCGTTGCACAGCACGTCCGGGTTCGGCGTGCGGCCGGCCGAATATTCGCGCAGGAATTCGGCGAACACGCGGTCCTTGTATTCCGACGCGAAGTTGACCGCTTCCACGTCGATGCCGATCAGGTCCGCCACCGACACGACGTCGATCCAGTCCTGCCGTGTCGAGCAGTATTCGCTGTCGTCGTCGTCTTCCCAGTTTTTCATGAACAGGCCGACCACGTCGTAGCCTTGTTCCTTCAGCAGCCACGCGGTCACCGACGAATCGACGCCGCCCGACATGCCTACTACGACTTTCTGCTTGCTCATAAGATGCTCACTGGGTACTGCATGACTTCACTGATCGTGGGTGGGCCGCTCGTGATGGCTATGGCCGTTTATGCCCGACCGAATGCGTATGCACGAAGTCGAGCGGAAAACGCCGGCCCGCGAGGTAATCGTCGAGACATTGCATGACGAGCGGCGTGCGATGCCGTTCGGCAGAGGCGCGCAATTCGCCGGCGCTCATCCACAACGTGCGGACGATGTCGGGATCGAGCGCTCGCTCCGCGTCCGCTTCGCCGCCCGTGCCGCAATAGGTGAAGCGCAGGTACGTCACGCCCTCACTTCCTGGCCGCTCGAAATGCGTCATGTACATGCCGACCAGCGCCTCGGGTTCGAACGGATGAGCGGTTTCCTCGAGCGTTTCGCGGATCACCGCTTGCAGAAGCGTTTCGCCCGCCTCCAGGTGGCCGGCGGGCTGATTCAGGCGCAAGCCATCGGCGGTATGTTCCTCGACCACGAGAAAGCGCCCGTCGCGCTCGACAATGGCCGCGACGGTGACGTGCGGCAACCAGGTTTCCGGTTTCATGGCTGCGCATTTTACCGTTTATGGGCCTGGGCTGCCGGAAAGCGGGCGACCGGCAGCGGCTTCGTGGTCGGCGGCAGGCGCATGGACCGGTGAGCCGGCAAGTGTACGCACCGCTGCAGCCCGTAGGCCGGCCACCCGGCCATGACCCCCGGATTGTCCCCGATTTCGGCGCACCCCCATGTTTCGGTTAAAGTGAGGCGTTAGCCGTTGCACTTGCAAGCCGGCGTGCCTTGTCGGCGATCTGTCGTAAAACAGGAAGTCGAGGAGGAAAAACGATGCACATCGGAGTGCCAGCCGAGACGCGCGCGCATGAAACCCGCGTCGCCGCGACGCCCGAAACGGTCAGGAAGTATGTGACCCAGGGCCACCGGGTCACGATCCAGAGCGGCGCCGGCACCGGCGCGAGCTTCCCTGACGATGCCTTTACTGCCGCCGGCGCGGAAATCGTCGACGCGGCCACGGCGTTCGGCGCCGATCTCGTCCTTAAAGTCCAGTCTCCGACCGATGCTGAATTGCCGCTCCTCAAACGCGGCGCGACGCTGATCGGCATGCTCGATCCGTTCAACGCTGAAAACGCGTTGAAACTTGCGGCAGCGGGTGTGACCGCGTTCGCGCTCGAAGCCGCGCCGCGCACCACGCGCGCGCAGAGTCTCGACGTGCTGTCGTCGCAGGCGAACATCGCCGGATATAAGGCCGTGTTGCTGGCGGCGACGCTCTATCCGCGCTTCATGCCGATGCTGATGACGGCGGCGGGCACCGTGAAAGCGGCGCGCGTGCTGATTCTCGGCGCGGGCGTGGCGGGTTTGCAGGCGATCGCGACCGCCAAGCGTCTCGGTGCCGTAATCGAAGCGTCCGACGTGCGTCCGGCGGTGAAAGAGCAGATCGAATCGCTCGGCGCCAAGTTTCTCGACGTGCCTTACGAAACCGACGAGGAGCGCGAAGCCGCGCAGGGCGTCGGCGGCTATGCGCGGCCGATGCCGCCGGGCTGGCTGCAACGCCAGTCGGCGCTGGTCCACGAGCGGGCGAGGCAGGCCGACGTGGTGATCTCCACCGCGTTGATTCCAGGCCGCGCCGCGCCGACGCTGATCTCGGTCGAAACCGTGCAGGCGATGAAACCCGGCTCCGTGCTGGTGGACCTCGCGGCAGGACGCGGCGCGGAATACGAGGGCCGGCGCGGCGGCAATTGTCCGCTGACCGAGGTGGACCAGGTCGTGACGAAGCACGGCGTGACGATCGTCGGCTATACGAATCTGGCCTCGATGGTGCCCGCCGACGCATCGTCCTTATATGCACGCAACCTGCTCGACTTCCTCAAGCTGATCATCACGAAGGAAGGCGCCCTGAACATCGATCTCGCGGACGACATCGTCGCGGCCACGCTCCTGGCCCGCAACGGCGAAGTCACGCGCAAGGCCTAGCAACGATGTTGCATGGGACGGGAGTAAGCGCTGAAGCGCCAACTCCCGTCGACAAAGGAGAAGGGAATGGAAGTCATTAATCACACCGTCATCAATCTGATCATTTTCGTGCTGGCGATTTACGTCGGCTACCACGTGGTCTGGAACGTCACGCCCGCGCTGCACACGCCGCTGATGGCGGTGACCAACGCGATTTCGGCGATCGTGATCGTCGGCGCGATGCTGGCGGCGGGGCTCACGTTGGGCGCTCCGGGCAAGTTCTTCGGCACGTTCGCCGTCGCGCTGGCAGCGGTCAACGTGTTCGGCGGCTTTCTCGTCACGCGGCGAATGCTGGAGATGTTCCGCAAGAAAGAGCCGAAGAAACTCACCGCTGAGAACACGGCCAAAAGCACGGCCAAGGAGAACGCGTAATGAGTCTGAACCTCGTCACGCTGCTTTATCTGGTCGCGTCGGTCTGCTTCATTCAGGCGCTCAAGGGGCTGTCGAATCCGAAGACGGCGCGCATCGGCAATACCTTCGGCATGGTTGGGATGGCGATTGCGATCCTCACGACCATCGCGCTGATCGCCAAACAGGCCGCCGCGCTCGGCTCGAATCTCGGCCTGGGGCTCGGCTTGCTGCTGGTCGCGCTCGTGATCGGCGGCGCGGTTGGCGCGTTCGTCGCGGCGCGCGTCGAGATGACCAAGATGCCCGAACTGGTCGCGGCGATGCACTCGCTGATCGGTCTTGCCGCCGTCTGCATCGCGTATGCGGTGGTGTCGGAGCCGTCGGCGTTCGGTTTGATCGATCCCGAGAATCCGGTGCCGGGCTTTCTGCCGTATGGCAATCGCGTCGAGTTGTTCATCGGCACGTTCGTCGGCGCGATCACGTTCTCCGGTTCGGTGATCGCGTTCGGCAAACTGTCGGGCAAGTACAAGTTCCGGCTCTTCCAGGGCGCGCCGGTCGTGTACGGCGGCCAGCATCTGATCAACCTGATGCTCGCGATCGGCATGCTCGGCTTCGGCGTGATCTTCTTTCTCACGCAGTCGTGGCTGCCGTTCATCATCATGACGCTGATCGCGTTCGTGCTCGGCGTGCTGATCATTATCCCGATCGGCGGCGCGGATATGCCGGTGGTCGTGTCCATGCTCAATTCGTATTCGGGCTGGGCGGCGGCGGGCATCGGCTTCTCGCTGAACAATCCGATGCTGATCATCGCGGGCTCACTGGTGGGATCGTCGGGCGCGATTCTGTCGTACATCATGTGCCGCGCGATGAACCGCTCGTTCTTCAACGTGATTCTCGGCGGTTTCGGCAACGAGCCGGGCGCGGTGGCGGCAGGCGGCGCCGCGGAGCAGCGTCCGGTGAAATCCGGTTCGGCTGATGACGCGTCGTTCATGCTCGGCAACGCCGAAACCGTGGTGATCGTGCCGGGTTATGGTCTGGCCGTGGCGCGCGCGCAGCATGCGCTGAAGGAACTCACCGACAAGCTGGTCGAGAAGGGCATCGAGGTGAAGTACGCGATTCATCCGGTGGCTGGTCGCATGCCGGGTCACATGAACGTGCTGCTCGCCGAAGCGGAAGTGCCGTACGACATGGTCTTCGAAATGGACGACATCAACGGCGAGTTCGGCCAGGTGGATGTGGTGCTCGTGCTCGGCGCGAACGACGTGGTGAATCCGGCGGCGAAGAACGATCCGAAGTCGCCGATCGCGGGCATGCCGATCATCGAGGCTTATAAGGCGCGCACGGTCATCGTGAATAAACGCTCGATGGCGGCAGGTTACGCGGGCCTCGACAACGACCTGTTCTACATGGACAAGACGATGATGGTGTTCGGCGACGCGAAGAAGGTGATCGAGGATATGGTGAAGGCGGTGGAATAAACGTGTGTTGGCGATTCGCGGTCCGCCTGGAGGCGGGCCGCGATTTCTACTTCGGCTTCGCGTTCACATGCCGCAGCAAGTCCGCGAGCCGCCTGCCTTCCTGATCCGGATATTGTTCGAGCACCTGAAGATTCTGGATCTTCTCCAGCCCGAAATTGCGGAAGTCGCTCCGCAATTCACACCACGCGCCAAGTGTCCAGCGCGCGCCCCAATAGGCGAGCGCCAGCGGCCAGACACGCCGCTCGGTCGCCGCGCCGTTCGCATCGGTATAGGCAAAGCTCACCACATGCCTTACATCGATCGCGCGATGCAACGTGTCCAGTTGCGCGGAGAAATCGCTCTTGATGTGAAACGACGGCGCGAAGATCGCCAGGCGTTCGAGCGTCGCGCGCTTGTCGGCGGGCATCGCCGATGCGATCTTGGCGAGCGCCCCGCGCGCGCCGCTCGCAAAGCCGGCGCCGCCCCACGATTCGAGCATTCGTGCGCCTGCCGCGAGCGCGGCCAGTTCGTCGGCGGTGAAAGTGAGCGGCGGCAGACTCGCCGCGCGGCTTAACCGGTAGCCGATGCCGGCTTCGCCTTCGATCGGCACGCCCGACAGTTGCAGATCGCGCACGTCGCGATAGACGGTGCGCAGCGAGATGTTCAGCCAGTCGGCGAGTTGTTGCGCGGTGGTCAGACGCCGTCCGCGCAGCAGTTCGGCGATCTGGAACAGGCGGTCGGCGCGGCGCGTCATCGTGGGCGTCTTGTAGAAAAGGACGGGGACAGTTCCACGATGATAGCGCCGCATGCCGCGCTCCGGTCCGCGTTTCGGTCTGCATTTCGCGCGGTGCTTGCGCGGGCCCACACGCTGCCGTGCGTGGGCGCCGCGTTGCGTTGCGCTTAACCGTTGGTCCGCGAATGCAGGCCGAGGCGGTTGCCTTCCGTATCCGTGAAGAATGCAATGTAGCCGATGTCCTGCGGCAGTTTGATCACCGGTCCATCGGTCTTGCCGCCGGCCTGTTCGACGCGGGCGAGCGTGGCGTCGACGGTCGGCTGCGCGTTCAGATAGACGAGCACGCCGTCGCCGGTGGGCGTCATCGACGGGCTGTGGACGATCGCGCCGCCGGTGGCCGGCTCCTCGTAGCCAAAGATCGCGATCGGCTGGCCGCCGATTTCCTGGCGATTCAGTTCGACGTCGAGCGCGGCTTCGTAAAAGCGAACAGCGCGATCGAAGTCGACCGACGGAATCTCGAACCATGCAACAACTTTGGATGATGCGGACATGACACTCTCCTGTGGATGGCGGGTAAGCCGTGCAAAGCGCCGGATGGCGTGAGGAGGAGTGTGCGGGGGTGCTGCTGACAGCGTGGTGTCAGTAGGGTGTGGGGGCGGCCATCTGTTTTTATGAGTTCGGCCCGCCTCCGGGCTTGGCGGTCATCCATCCGCGCGAGCTTCAGTCCGGCATTCCGTTATGGTCCCCGAGCGGCCTGCTGGGCCAGTCCACCCAGCGGTCCGCGCGCGTTAATTCGTGCGCTTCATTGAGCGGATAACGGATGCGGTTGTCGTCACGCGGACGTTCGCCGATCACCATCAGCCTGACTTCGTCCTTCGTATTGTTGATGAAGGTGTGGCAGATTCCAGTGCCTGCCGGAAACGCGACGGAATCACCTTCAACAACGGGATGAAGCACGCCGTCGATCCAGACATCGGGCTTGCCTTCGAGCACGTACACAAACTCCTGCTCGGTACTTTCGGCGTGCGGATATGACGTCCGCCGGCCGGGCAGAAGCCTCACATGATGAATGCCGATACGCGTAATGCCGAGCGCGGCGGAAAGCGGCGCGTCGAACGCCATCGGCTCCGGATCGCCGCGATAGGAATGCGCATCCGGTTCTTCGAGTTCAGTCCAGTGTTTGATGAAATCTGGTCGGCTCATCGGTTGTTCTCCTTTAGGACGAACATCGATGATAGCGGTTTAGGAGCGGACATTAGCCGTGACGCGTAGACCGGCGGGGCTTGTTCAGCGACCCGTGGGGCGGCGTCACTGCGCACATCGGCGGATATGCCTATGAGCTGCACTAGCCCGTCGCCTCCATCGGATTCGCCCCGGCAGCAATGGCAGGGCTCCCGAGATCGAAAGCGAGGCCATAACCAACATACCGGCGAAAAAAAACGCGGACCTGAGTCCGCGTTCTTCGATCCTGCGTGCAATACGACGCGTCATTCCGCCGGCGTATCGCTCTGCGGCCTCTGCCGCACGCTGCCCGCGATCAGATCGAAGCGGAACAGCCGGCATTCGAGCGCGCCGTTAAAGAGCGGCGTCTTGGTCGATTCACGCAGACGCAATTGCCCAGGCAGCTTGCGATCCGACGTCAGGATGAACGCATGCCAGCCGGTGAAGCGCTGCTTCAGCGCGTCGCCGAGCGACTGGAAAAATTCGCTGTCCGGCGCTTCTTCCTGGGCGCGGCGGAAACCGTCGTCTTCACGATTCTCGCGATTGCCGCGGCCTTCGCGGATTTCGCCACGGGCGTTGCGGCCGCGCACTTCGATCCGCTCGCCATACGGCGGATTCGCAACGAGAATGCCGGGCTCAGCGCTCGGCGGCGTCATGCCGCGCGCGTCGACCTGTTTGAGCGGAATCGTCGGCAAACCGGCGCGCTGGAAGTTCGCGCGCGCCTTGTCGAGCATGTCGCCGGAAATATCGCTGCCGTAGATCTGGATATCGGCGCGCGAGTTGCGGGCCGCGTGCTTCGCGTCGAGCGCGGCGGCCTTCAGCGTTTGCCAGGTCCTGGCGTCGTACTGCTTGAGCTTCTCGAAGCCGAAGCGGCGTTCCGCGCCCGGCGCGATGTTCAGCGCCACTTGCGCGGCTTCCGCGAGGAAGGTGCCGCTGCCGCACATCGGGTCATACAGCGGTGTGCCGGAAGTCCAACCTGTCAAGCGCAGGATGCCCGCCGCCAGATTTTCGCGCAGCGGCGCCGCGCCCTTGTCGAGACGCCAGCCGCGCTTGAACAGCGGGTCGCCCGAGGTGTCGAGGTAGAGCGTGCAATCGGTGGCCGTTAGGAACGCGAACACGCGCACGTCGGGCATGCCGGTGTCGATGCTCGGACGCGCGCCGCTGACTTCACGCAGACGGTCGCAAATCGCGTCCTTGACGCGCAGCGTCGTGAATTCGAGGCTGCGCAGCGGCGATTTGATCGCGGTGACGTCCACGCGCAGCGTTTCGTTCGCGGAGAACCACTGCTCCCAACGCTGTTCGACGGCAAGCGCATACACGTCCTGCTCGCTGCGATAGGGTCGATGCGCGATCTTCAGCAGCACGCGGCTCGCGATGCGCGAATGCAGGTTGGCGGCCATGCCGGCAGCCCAGCCGCCGCGGAAATGAACGCCGCCCGGCACTTGCGCGCCGGCCGTGAACGGCGCGCCGTTCAGGTGTTGCGCGGCAATTTCGGCGAGTTCGGTCGCGAGCGAGGCTTCAAGGCCGCGTGGACAAGGGAGGAAGAAATCGAAGGACATTGAGGTTGCCGGAAGGCGTTGGATAAGGCGCTATTGTACGCGGTCGGGATGGGAGGCAAGGCGGGGCGGTTTGCCTGTCCATCGTGACGCCGCGCCGGCCTACCGTAAGGAACGCGCGGCAAAAAAACTCAACCCCCAGCCGCCGTAGCACTAACCCCCGAAGGACAAGCCGGCACAGCCGCAACAGCACCCTTTCTCGGCGGAGCAACAGAAGCCATCGCCTGCACAGCAGCCCCAATCTGCAAGGAAATCTGCTGCAACGCCTGCCGATGCCCCTTCACCAGCGAATCATACCCACTGCCAACCGGCTCGCTAACCACACTCCGGCAAGTCATCACCACCGTACTCCGCACGGCCCGCACACTCCACACAGCATCGATCAACGCATGCGACCCAGGCCACGATTCGAACCGCTGCACGTTCATGCTCACTCGATAAACAGGCGTCGCATCCGGATAAGCCGTGCCATACACATCGATCGTGTTGAGCTGCTGCGTGAGACTCGTCGACAAAGCCCGGCGAATCTCGTCGCCCGGCAACGACGCCCAACGCTCCTGTTCGAGCACGTTGACCTGCGTCGGCGCTGTCTGCACCACCAACTGATTTTTCGCCACTTGCGGCGGCACGTCGATCGGCGCGACTTCGATCAGCCATGCCGGTGCAGCCGCGCTCCGTGCGCTGACCGGCGCTGCGGCCCCAGTCGCGCCGCCGTCGCTCAGCGTATAAAAGCGGCTCGAAGGCGATGAACAGGCCGCCATCGCCAACAATCCGGCCAGAGCGCCGACATAAGCGGCGCCGCGCACGAGCCCGCGCGGCGGGCGGGGGAGCCGGGCAAACATCATGGTTTATCTCCTGATTTACCGCGCAACAGCGATTCGGGATGACGCTCCAGATAATCCGACAGCGCGTTCAACGACTGCAATGTGCGCGTGAGTTCCTGCAACGCCTGATGAACGTCCGACTGCAACGGCGAGTCCTGCTGCAACGTCGCCTCGGCCGAGCCGAAGGTCTGCTTCGCCGCCGCGAGCGTGTCGCGGGCCTGCGGCACGACCTCCTTGTCGAGTCGTGTGAAGAGCTGATCGGCGTTCTTCAGCGCGCTGTTCAGGTTCGTGCCGATCTGGTCGAACGGCACCTTGTCGAGCTTCTTCGCGATGTCGGCGACCTGCAGCTGCAATTCGTCGAGCGTGTTCGGAATCGTCGGCAATTCGAGCGGATCGCTCGCCACGTCGACGGTTGCCGGCGGCGCCTTCGGGAAGATATCCAGCGCCACGTACAACTGGCTCGTGATCAGATTGCCGGTGCGCAGCTGGCCGCGCAGGCCATGCTTGACGAGCTGCTGCAGCATGGTCTGACCCGCGATGCTGCCCGGCACCGGCGCCGTTTCGCGGAAGCGCTTGCCAAGGCGGTCGGGATACAGGTTCATCGTCACCGGCATGGTGAAGCTGCGCTTTTTCGGATCGTAATCGATGCCGATGTTGGTCACCTGGCCCAGCACGATGCCGCGGAAATCGACCGGCGCGCCGACCGACAAACCACGCAGCGACTGGTTGAAGTTCATCACCACGCGCAGCGGCACGCCGTCCGGTTCGCGCATCGCATCGGCTTCATCGGAGCCGAGGCGGAACGTCATGTTGTTCGGCGCCTGCGCGCCCACGCCCTGGCCGGGCGGCGACTGGAACGACAAGCCGCCGACGATCACCGTCGCGAGCGACTGCGTATTCAGCTTGAAGCCGCTCGAGTCGAGCCGCAGATCGACGCCGCTCGCATGCCACCAGCGTGAATTGGTGCCGACGTACTGATCGAACGGCGCGGACACGAACACCTGCATGGTGACGCCCGTGCCGTCCCTGTCGAGCGAGAAGCGGACCACCTGGCCGACCTGCACGCGCCGGTAGAAGATCGGCGAGCCGATGTCGATCGAGCCGAGCGAATCGCCGTGCAGCACGAACTGGTGACCCTTCTGGTCGCCGGTAATCGGCGGCGGCGTTTCGAGGCCGGTGAAGTTTTTTTCGCTCTCCGACGAATGGCCCGCGTCCGCGCCGATGTACGCGCCCGAGAGCAGCGTGGTGAGACCCGAGACACCGCTCGCGCCGACGCGCGGGCGTACCACCCAGAAGCGCGAATCCTTGACCGCGAAGTCCTCGCCTTCCTTGGTCAGCTGCACCTGAACCAGAACGTGCGAGAGATCCTTCGACAGCGTGATGGTCTTCACCGAACCGACGTCGACGTCCTTGTACTTGACCTTGGTCTTGCCCGGCTCGAGGCCCTCGGCGCTGGTGAAGCTGATCGAGATCGTGGGGCCTTTCTCGGTTACCGACCTGATTACGAGCGCGATCCCGATCAGCGCGGCGATCAGCGGAATCACCCAGACGAGCGAAGGCAGCCAGCGGCTGCGGGGCTCGATCTCGGGGTCTGGCAGTTGGGGCGGCAGCGTGGGTCCGTTCGAATCGTTGCGCGGCGCGTCGGAGGCGGGCGTCGGTCCTTGCGGGCTAGTCATGGTCGAGGTCCTGAGGTTTTTTAGTACTGCCTTCCACGTGGTCCCAGATGAGCCGTGGATCGAATTGCATGGAGGCCATCATCGTCAGAATCACCACTGAACCGAAGGCGATCGCCCCCGGCCCGGCGGTGATGACGGCAAGCGATTTGAAGCGCACCAGCGCGACGGTCAGCGTGACGACGAAAACATCGAGCATCGACCAGCGCCCGATCCGTTCGACCATCCGGTAAAGCGTGGTGCGCTGCTCCGGCCGCCAGCGCGAGCGGCGCTGCACCGTGACGGTGAGCAGCACCAGCACGCTCAGCTTGAGCATGGGCACCATGATGCTGGCGATGAACACGATCACGGCGAGCGGCCAGTCGCCCGAGGTCCAGAAATAGACGACGCCGCTCATGATGGTGTCGTCTTCGGAACCGAGCAGCGACGAGGTGTGCATCACCGGCAGCAGGTTGGCGGGAATATACAGCAGGGCTGCGGCGATCAGCAGCGCCCACGTGCGCATCAGGCTGTCGGGATTGCGCGAATGAAGGCGCGCGCCGCACCGCCCGCAATGCTGTGGCGTGACCGAGCGGATGCGCGGTTCGACGCGTCCGCAGGCATGGCAGGCGACGAGACCCGCGCGCTTCGCGGTGACGTATTTCATCGTGCGCTCATCCCTGATGCGGCTCCGGCGGCACGCCGGGCGGCAACGCGGGGCGCGCCGGGGTTTGTGCCGCACTTTGCACCGCGTTTTGCACGCCGGGCGGCGCGGGTGGTCCGGCAACCGAACTGACGGCCGCCGCCGCGCTATCGGCGGCGGTGCGTGGCAGCGGCCGCCGGCTGCGGTCGCCCAGCTCGTCGGCGAGATCCCACAGAATGCGCGGATCGAAGGTGACGACCACCGCGAACATCAGCGTCAGCGCGCCGAAGGCAAAGAGCGCCGCTTCGGGAATCACGCGCGCGAGACTCACCATCTTCACGATCGTAATCAGCACGCCGAGCATGAAGACTTCGATCATGCCCCACGGGCGCACGAATTGAATCGCGCGCAGCACCTGGTTGAAGGCGGGTGGCACGTAGCCCGCGCGCAGCGGAATCAGCACATAGATCAGCGCGAGCAGTTCGGTTAGCGGGAAGAGGACGGTCGAGCAGAACACCATGACGGCGACGATCTGCATGTTCTCGTTCCACAGCGCGACGAGCGCGCCGAACAGCGTGGTTTGCGAGGTGATGCCGTTGGTTTCGAGTTCGACGATCGGAAAGCCCTGGGCGATCAGGAAGGTGATCAGCGCGCCCAGCGTCATTGCGCTGATGCTGTCGAGCTTGCGCGAGACGCCGCGGTAGAGCGTTGCGCCGCAGCGCGGACAGCGCGCGACTTTGCGCCCGACAAGCCTTGGCTTGCGGAACAGCGTATCGCATTCGTGGCACGCGATCAGGTTCTCATGTTCCATACGGCAAAAGGCCAACGGTGTGGAAGGAAGCGTGCAGTGCCGGGTCTAGGGCAGGTCTGATGAAAGCGTGGGGCAATAGTACCAAACGCGCTTCGTCGCCGCACCAGCCATTGCACCGCATGGCGGCTGTTAAGGCACGTGATGCCGACTTACGGGAAAAGTTTTGCAGAGTATGGGTATAACTTTGACAGTCTCCGTCCCTAATTGTTCAATGCCGGTTGTGCGGCCGGTTGTGCGGCCGGTGAAACGCCGTGTCCCGCCGCATTCGGATATCCCGCAGCCAGCTTTTTCCGCTTGGGGTAGCATTGCGGCCTGGTGTGTGCCGCAGCCGGCATGTTCCGATCGCATATACGTCATGTACGCCAATGCGCTTCCGCATCAGCATCGGCGTCGGGAATAGCAGCGATGGCTGCGCCGTTAACCTCTCTTACTGTATTGACCTGTCATGGCAATCAATCCTTCTTTCGGTGAAAGTGAGTCGTACACGCGCACCGCCATCGCCTTTCACTGGCTGATCGCGCTGCTGATCGTGTGCGGCTTCGCGCTCGGCTGGGTGATGACCGACATCCCCGGTTTCACGCCCACCAAGCTACGCTACTTCTCGTGGCACAAATGGATCGGCGTGACGGTGTTCGCGCTCGCGGTGCTGCGCATTCTGTGGCGCGCCACGCACGCCGGCCCGCCGATGCCGCGCCGCATGCCGGCCTGGCAGCGCGGCGCCGCGCATCTCACGCATCTGTTGCTGTACGTGCTGATGATCGTGATTCCTGTGTCGGGCTATCTGTACAGCTCGGCGGCCAATGTGCCGGTGGTGTACCTCGGGCTGATTCCGCTGCCGCGCCTGATCGCGCCGGACCCGCATCTCAAGGAACTGCTGAAGAACGTGCATATCGTGCTGAATTACACGTTGCTCGTGCTGGTCGCGCTGCACGTCGCGGCCGCGCTCAAGCATCAATGGCTGGACCGCGACGGCCTGCTGTCGCGCATGCTCCCTTTCATCAAATAAGGACAACCATGAAAGTTTCGTTTTATCGCTACATGCTCGCCGCGTTCGCGGCGGCCTCGCTGACCGCGGCCGGCAGCGCGCTCGCCCAGGTCGACGTCGCGAAGAGTTCGGTGACGGCCACGTCGAAACAGATGAACGTGCCGGTTGAGGGCAAGTTCGGTAAATTCACCGCGCAGATCAAGTTCGATCCGGCCAAGCCGGCCGAGGGCAGCGCGCAGCTCAGCATCGACGTCGCCAGCTACGATCTCGGCGACGAGAGCTACAACGACCAGGTGCGCGGCAAGGACTGGTTCGACGCGAAGGCCTATCCGAGCGCCACGTTCGTCTCGAGCGCCATCGCGCCTGCCGGCGGCAACCAGTTCAAGGTGACCGGCAAGCTGACCATCAAGGGCAAATCGCAAACGGTGGTGGTGCCGGTCACGGTCACGCAGCAGGGCGGGGCGGAAACCTTCGACGGTTCGCTGCCGATCAAGCGTTCGCAATTCGACATCGGCACCGGCGAATGGAAGGACACCTCCGTGGTTGCCGATGAGGTGGTGATCAAGTTTCATATCGTTGCAGCACGCAAGTGATGTTCGCTGCGCTGTTCGGGCGCGGCCGCTTTCTTCCAAAGACCAAGGAGCACGAATTGAAAACATCCATGTTGATTGCCTTCGGCGCACTGGCTTCCTCTTTCTCGCTCGGCGCGTTCGCCGCCGCCGACACCTATCAACTCGACCCGGCCCACACGTATCCGAGCTTCGAGGCGGATCACCTCGGCGGCCTCTCGGTGTGGCGCGGCAAGTTCATCAAGAACTCCGGCACGGTGACGCTCGACCGTGCGGCGAAAACCGGCACGGTGGAGGTGACGGTCGATCCGTCGTCGATCCAAACCGGCAACGCCAAGCTCGACGATCATCTGAAGGGATCAGAATTCTTCGACGTGACGAAGTTTCCGTCGGCGACTTACAAGGGCACGGAGATCAAGTTCGACGGCGACAAGCCGGTTGAAGTGGTCGGCAGCCTGACGATGCACGGCGTGACCAAGCCGCTGAGTCTGAAGATCGAATCGTTCAAGTGCATGCCGCATCCGATGCTCAAGCGCGAAGTGTGCGGCGTCGAGGCGAGCGGTCATTTCAGCCGCGCGGATTACGGCATGGATTTCGGCACGAAATATGGCTTCAACATGGATACCAAGCTGCATATTCAGGCCGAGGGCATCAAGCAATAAGCTTTTTGGCAAGGCTTTTGCCTATTCGATAACGGCGCGTATTTAACGGCATCGCGCGTTGCGCCGCAACAAAAAACCGCTTCGTTCGCTTTTGCGACGAAGCGGTTTTTTATTGCCTGTCTGAAACGCCGGAGGCCTTATGCGGCGGCTCGCGGCCATTTGCCGATAGCATCGACTTAATTTTTCAGGTACATAGAGCGCTGACGCCGTTTGGTTGCGCGCGCATCCAGTCGGCCATATCGGGCGGAAAAAGCCCGCATGAATAACAGCTCGCGCGAATTGGAGATCTGCATGGACGCAACGACAGCGGTAAGCCGGGCGGGAAGCCGGCAGAACTCGTGGCGCGCGGTGGTCGCCGCCTCGATCGGCAACGCGCTCGAATGGTTCGACCTGGTGGTGTACGGTTTTTTCGCGGTGATCATCGCGAAGCTGTTTTTCCCGGCCGGCAATGAGACGGTCTCGCTGCTGCTCACGCTCGGCACGTTCGGCGTGTCGTTCTTCATGCGGCCGCTCGGCGCCGTGGTGATCGGCGCTTATGCGGACCGCGCCGGACGCAAGGCGGCGCTCACGTTGTCGATCATGCTGATGATGGGCGGCACGCTGATCATCGCGATTTTGCCGACCTACTCGAGCATCGGCATTGCCGCGCCGGTGATCCTCGTGATCGCCCGCCTGATGCAAGGCTTTTCGGCGGGCGGCGAGTTCGGCAGCGCGACGGCCTTTCTCGCGGAGCACGTGCCGGGCCGGCGCGGTTTCTTCGCGAGCTGGCAGGTGGCGAGCCAGGGGCTCACCACGCTGCTCGCCGCCGGTTTCGGCGCGCTGTTGACCGGCGAGCTCTCGCCGGAACAAATGGCGTCGTGGGGTTGGCGCGTGCCGTTCGTTTTTGGTCTCCTGATCGGGCCGGTCGCCTGGTACATCCGCACCCGGCTCGACGAGACGCCCGAGTTCCTCGCGGCGGAAACCACCACCACGCCGCTGCGCGACACCTTCACGAGCCAGAAGCTGCGCCTGCTGATTGCAATCGGCGTGGTGGTGCTGGGGACGGTGTCCACGTATCTGGTGCTGTTCATGCCGACTTACGGCGTGAAGCAACTGGGGCTTGCGCCTTCGGTCGCGTTCGGGGCGATTGCGCTGACCGGCGTGATCCAGATGGTGTTCTCGCCGCTGGTCGGCCATCTGTCGGACCGGTACGGGCGCACCACGATCATGCTGGCGCCGGCGCTGCTGCTGCTCGTCCTGATCTATCCGGCCTTCGTGTATCTGGTCGCGCATCCGACCTTCGGCACGCTGATCGCACTGCAGATCGTGTTCGGCTTTCTGATGACGGGCTACTTCGCGGCGCTGCCGGGTTTGCTCTCGGAGATGTTCCCGGTGCAGACGCGCACGACCGGCATGTCGCTCGCCTATAACATCGCGGTGACGATCTTCGGCGGCTTCGGGCCGTTCATCATCGCGTGGCTGATCGGCTTCACGGGTTCGAAGGCGGCTCCGAGCTACTACCTGATTTTTGCCGCGCTGGTGAGCCTCGTCGCGTTGATGGCCGCGCGGCGCAAGCTTGGGTTTCGCTGAAGCGCGGTAGCGCCGGAGTTCTTTTCGCCGCGGCGAAGTGAGCGGGGCGGTAAACGCAAAAGGCCGGTTCAGGAGAACCGGCCTTTTGCATTGGCATCGCGAAGTCTGCTGCTACAGCGGAATCAGACTTGCGCGCCTGCGTTCGGGTCGTTCGGATCGGTGCCGGCCTTCTTGTCCTTCACCAGATCTTCGCGCTTCACGCCGAACCACATGGCGAGCGCCGCCGCGACGAACACCGACGAGTAGATACCGAACAGAATACCCACCGTCAACGCGAGAGCGAAGTAGTGCAGCGTCGGGCCGCCGAACAGGAACATCGACAG